>ENA-OPTB01002734-OPTB01002734.1-human-gut-metagenome-genome-assembly--contig:-NODE-2734-length-10664-cov-2.707324_pt1 | contig 10664 bp, 8 predicted proteins | sample MGYA00241810_ERZ501911 | MGnify/ENA primary metagenome ERZ501911 (study PRJEB25962, sample SAMEA2042304) | human gut metagenome | biome: human gut; feature: human-associated habitat; material: faeces... | reverse complement strand
CGGAAGAAGATCGGTGCAACTATTATCGGATATAATTAAAGTTTCCAGGGTGGTGAGGTTTTCTAATGGTTCTAAGGATGAAATTTTATTTCCACTAAGAAATAATTGCTTTGTATTAGAAAAGTCACTGAGTTCATCAACGGAAGAAAACCTGTTATTTTCACCGTAGAGGATGGACCAGTTTTGCTCTAACATCTGTTCGTTACATAATTCAGCAATAGTAGATGCTTGCTTATTACTAATGTCTAAAATTTCGATGGAAGGGCCGGATGCTGTTTTTGCTGAAAAGTTATGTTCGGTTTCGGATTCCGGATATGTATTTTGTGAGGTTTGATTTCGAAAAGAATGTAATAATCTGCTCCCGACAAAAAATAATAGGACAATAGCACAACAGATCGATATTCCTAGAATCTTGTGAATACAAGAAAATTTGAAAAATTGAGATTTAGGTGATCGAACCGGTCTTTGCCTTCGATGAAAGTCGAATCTTATCGGGAGAGTTATGTGTGGCTTCGCAAAATGAAATGGCGAATTAGCTGTGTTTTTGGGACAATTGGTATCCTTTAAGGACGATTTGGCTAGAGATGTGGTGCGAATATTGAAGAATGGTTCCGTAACTTTAATTAATTGGAGATGATAGGAGGAAAGTGCCAATAGAGGATGCAATAATTGTTCTAAATTATCTACAAAACTAGTAACATCGTGATAGCGTTGATGAACATCGGTGTGAAGTGCCTTTTGAAAACAAGAATATAATTCCATTGGATACGAAATTCCATGAGTTTCCATCTTTTTCTGATAATCAGCGTAATCGGAGAGAGATAAAGAGGCAATATTATCCGGAATCATTCCATTGTGAAGCAAACCAAATAGGAGAACGGCAAAGCTGTACAAATCCGATTGAATGGATGGCTTGAAAAGCTGATATTCAGGAGGTGCAAAATGTGGCGTGAAATAATTATCCCAATTGTTTTGAAAAACATATCTGGACGAGGAATAATCACCTAATACAAAAGAACCATCATAATCCACAAAGATATTATCCGGAGACACATCCAAGTGTAATATATTATGCTGGTGGAGAATTTCCAATGCAGAGCATAGTTGGTGAGCTAATGATAGGATATCCGACAAGGAAAGTGCATTTGAACGAATATAGTCTTTAAGAGGCGTGAGCATTGGAAAATAGACAAGACGCCATCCATGCTTTAACTGTATTTGTGATATTGGCAATAGATGTCTGTGCTTAATGTGGGATATGTCAAAATAAAGTTTGTGTTGAAAGTGTTCTTTGGCATATATGGATAAAACTTTAATTTCTCCAGAGTAAATATGCTGCACGGACAGCGTTGCATGACTATTAGAACAACGTATTACAGATAATATTTTCCAGTTGGAATCGAGTTTGAAGTGTATCATATCAAGTGCTCCTTTTTGAGATATTATTTGATCACATAGTTATCATATGATGGAAAAGCGTATTCCCATCTATGATTACTTCTTAGAAAGAGGAATACATAACTTTATGCTAATAACAGTTTAAGGATCAACCTTTACCGTACATGAAGAAGAATAAGATCCATCTTGAATAATAATATAAAACAATCCGGCAGAGGTTGCATACACGATACCGTCGGTGATATGAAGAGACGAGGAAGAGGGTGTAAACGAAATGGGATGATTTGGGACGGTTGTGTATATTCTTTCTGCTAATGCGATAGAAGTTCCTTTCTTGAGCCGAATATAGTGTATGGCTGGAGTAACAGGGGAAAGAGTGGTGCCGGAAGATACATATTTTTTGGAAGAGGTGGACGCATTATTCGTAGCAGCCGTTTTTCCTTTTCGGGAAGAAGAGCTCTTAGTGCTTTTTTGCTGATGTCGCTTGTGAGAGGACGCAATATTGGTGGCGTCTTTGTGGCTTGTTTTGGGAGAAGCAGTTGTATCGGTGGTGTATCGAATATTAATAGAGCCGGAAGAACGTATATTACGCTGATTATGAATTTTTATAAAATAGCGGTTTTCTGCAATAAAAGCATTGTTCTTGAAATATAAGATATTTTTCTTTCTTGTGGTGGATATAGAGGATCCGTCGCTATTCATGACGGAGATGGAAAAATTAGAGAGATTACTAACTGTAACAGAAAGCGTATTTTTGGTGCGGGAGTAAGAGGATGGCATGGTGTAATAGGCATAAAAATGTTCATAGGCTTCTAACTGAAACTTCTTTGTGCTATTGAATGAAAGAGAAATAGAAGAAGTGAGAGAGTCACCAGCTGCATAGGCAGACATCGGAGTAAGTGTCACAAGGCAGAGTATGAGCGAGAGGTGCAATATCTTTTGAACAAAGGGACAAAGATATAGAAGGTTTATTCGAGATAATAGTTGTTGTATATACTGCATAGAGACTCCTTTCTTGTAATGCAAGTTAATATAAATCTGTGAGTAATGAGTATTGTAATAAAATAATAAGAAGTTGTCTATTGACAAACATTACAAAAAATACAACATATGTTTGTTTAAATACACAAAAAATATTAGATTAAATTTTTTCCGCATTAGCGTAGTGATCACTATGCTGTGGCTGCAAACAGCACCGCTCGAGCGCGAAAGAGTCGCAAGCGACTCTTTGTTCTTGACCTAATACACAATATGTGGTTAGAACAGTAACTTTAGGTATGGGAAGCATTAGTAAGTAATATGTGACCCGATAGCAGTTTTTAATGAGTAAGGTTTGAGTTAAAAAGCTCTACGCAAAATCTGCGTAGAGCTTTTTAAAATTATAGATCAATTTAGATTTCGATATCAATCGATATAGCTGACAAATACATATCCCGCCTGCTTAAACATGTGCTCTGCCTGATTTAATGATACTTTGCGTTTTCTGTGTGTGGCAGGATCCATCCAAGTAACGGAGGAAGAATCATAGCCGATGATAAGGACGGCGTGTCCGCTGCTTTCCATCGCAATGACAGGTTTTTCACTGCTGACAAAATAGAGTATTTCATCGACAGTACATCCGGTGAGATTTACCGGAGTGTCGAGATGGGATCGCAGCATTTTCATAATGGTTGATCCTTTTAACTCGGAAACTGTTGTAGTTACTTGAGCGGCTTGCAATAACATTTGCGTGCTTGCTTTTATTGTAGAAATATTACCGGATGGATATGTGATTCCGGCAATTTCTTTGCTTAAAAATTTACCGCCACGTTCCCAGATGATATGAGAATCACTATCCATAACGACGCCCATCTGTTCATCAGCGAGAGTGATCGCTTTAGAAGCATCGGCATAGGATCCGGTAATTCCGCCATATGCGTAAATATAGTATTTCTTAGTGGCGTTTGTATCTTCTTCTTTAAGATGAAAAGTAGTATCTTCCGTGATCATTACACTCTTTGTTGCGTGAGTTTTTGGAAGAGACTGCATCACATAACCGGCTGGCAGGGAAATATATTTTTCGGTCAATGCTTTATCGGTAATACGCGTAGTTAGCTTGATCGCCTGCGCAGCTGTATTTTTCTGGTTCATGATACTATCATCAGATGCCTTTTTCCAGGCACCGGAAACACGTTTTAGTCGTTTTAGTCGGATGACATTTCCATCGACTACGGCATTTGTTACATAGGTATTTCGGGTATTATATTCGCGCAAAATGTTTCCTGTACAGTCGGAAATAACAAGCTTGTAAGCGGGACGAATAATGTCACCGGTCGTTGATTCGTGAATATCTTTGTTGCGTACAAATCCATATACGACATTAGAGTCTATAGTTCCAAGGGCAACCAAACTTTGGCCGGAAGGAGCCTTTAACGTTAATTCTTTGGAGGAATTAAGGTCAAGAATAGTCAGTTTGCTTGCGTTACCGTTTGCCGATGCATTGGACCAGATAAAGCAGTGAGCCTGTTCCAACATTAAGAAATTATCAGCTGAGGCATTTTGTGTAAGGATATCATATCGCTTGGATGATATGTTATACACATATACCGTGTCCTGTAACGAGAAGTAAAAGATGTTTTTGTTGTTAATATAACAAAAATCACCAAAGTCTTCTTTAAGCTGCTCGTAAGTCGTGGTGAGAGGCAGATATACACGCTCGGTAATCTGGTTATCAGCAACGCTGTAATCATAGAGGAGGATACCAACTCGGCCTTCATAATCACCACAGTTCATATAGCCATAAACGACAAAGCTGATATTTCCATCATCGTCTAAGTTTAGTATGCGAATATTATGCTGGTCGTAGTATTCGCGGATATAATCATTGTTGCCGGTTTCAAAACTAAATACATTATTCAGCTCATTTTTTTTGAGATCGTAATACCACAAAGAGCCATTGCGAACAAAAGCGAATTTTTTATTGGAGTCGCTGGAAGTAATATCCAGGTCTTCAGCAGAAGAAATACCAATTTTGACCTCACTTTTGTTGATTGAAATCAGGGAAGGATCAAAAATTGCTTCCATAGTTCGCTTGAAATATAACAAATAAATGCGTCCACCGGAATAGCGCACACGATAAAATTCCTTCACCTGATACGTCTCAGAACCGGATGCTGTTGTGGCAGACACAAAGTATGTCTGAGAGATGGCAGCAGTTTCAATGTTGAGCTCTTTGACAGTAGGCACAACATCCGTTAATTTTTTAGGTTTTAATTTTCCCCAAGTGATAAGCTTGCGGCTGGAATGAATATCAACGGATTCATAAGAAGAATCATCGTTTGTGCCACTTTCTAAATACTGCGAAAGATCCAGAGACTTACCCTGGTCAAAAGTTGCTGCATGAAATTTTGCTACAAAGTCCAATTTTTTGGACAGGAAAAAGTCATTGTCATAATATTTTATACGAGTATAAAAATGAATCTTTTTGCTATAATTGGTTATAAGTGTCATGCAGAATCCATACTCAGTACTCGTGTCCATTGCCTCTTTTAAGTGGACGGTAGCAACTTTATATTTTTTGTTTTTGTCAAAGGCAGTAATATCTCCGGTTTCAATGGATTTATTATTGGCAATATCGCGCAATTCATAAGAAAGTTTCTTGATCTTAGAATCGTTTTCGGCGATATTCACGGCAAAAGTTTTGCCGGTGTCCAGTGGTGTGATGGATTCTCGAACTGTGCTGCTGTTAAGCTCGCTGCTGTATCCGTGCAGTGGATTGATAAACGATTCTCCTACCTGCAGATAAACCATAGGAAATGTAGAATCCTGAATGCTGCTTGCAGTCGTTGTACTTACGGAAATCGATGGAATACTTTTGCTGAAAAAAGCAATCCCTATCATAAAAATAAATACTAAAGCAATAAATTTATATAAATGTTTCAATGGTATCCTCCTCAAGATTGAATGTCATAAGGAAAAGTTCCTATCACACTCAATTTTCTTAACTGAAATTCATTTTCAAAAAATATTCACTACAATAGTATAAGATGTTTGTCCATAAAAGGCAATGAACATATTCTTAAATTTTGGGGATCATAAACAAGTAAATATTGTGAAAATGTGTGTAGATCACTCAAAAAATGTGCATAACTTATCACGATTTACGAAAAATGTGCATAGGATAACTAGCAAAGAATGATTTTGGAGAATCGATCTATGCTGCATAAATATGGAAAAGGAACGATGATGACATTTCCACTGGAATTTACGGAGGTAACAGAAGAGCAAAAAGAATGGGATGATCAGTACTTAATGCCGATGGAAGCCAAAAAGATACAATTAGAAGTAATGGAGATGTGTGATCAGATGGAATATGATGGAAGTCCAATGTTTGACTGCTATCCTGATCGCATAATAATAGGGCGAATGGTGCAAAAAATCTGTGGAGAACGGTGTAATGATCCATATTACAATGCATTGGTACAGGTCATGTTGTGTAAGGAGATGAGATGCAGAAGAAATCGTCGTGATTGCCATAAAAAACGTATTCTGCACTAAGATTAAAAGTCATAATCGATCTGTGGTGATGCAAGGTATATGTGTCCGTTTTTTGTGACAGCAATATGCAGATTTTGACCAAAAGAAGACGCAGGGAAGCCAAGTTTATTTAGCTTTGTGCTATACAGATAATAGTCTGCATAATTGGTTTCTATGTGGGAGGAAAGTAATTGAAGTGAGGGATCATGAAGCAGAGTAGCAAAATAGGATCTAACCTGGGAACCTTCTGGGAATGCGTCAGAATTATTGAGTTTATTATTTGTTTTGACAGAGTCTTTCGGTGTTAGTTCATAGGTGTGTTCTGAAACAGCGTTTAAGCGGAAATTGGTATTAGAGTATACAGGGGAGTGGGATGAATAGGCGGGGACCGCAGATCCTGCGTTTGCAGAAGTATCAGATAACTGAAACAAGATGGCAGTTAAAGCGAGTATCCAACAGACACCTGCAAGCAAGCTGATCAATATATATGAATTTCGTATTCGATGTTTTTTGTCATACATGATAAAGTAACCTCCTTTAAAATAACATTTGTTACTTTATCATGTTTCCCGTTTTTACAGAATATATACTTAAGTGTCTTTATTTAATAATTGTTGATAAATTTCCCTTTTTGGGACACCGCGGTCTTTGGCTACTTGTTTCATGGCATCTTTGCGATCCATTCCTTCGGATAAATAGTGCTGCATATGTTCGTTAACGGAAAGTTGTGCCCAGGCATCACGTGATTCCTGTTCGAGATCTGCCATATTGCGTCCTTCGATGACGAGAACATATTCACCTTTTGGTGCGTTTTGCTCATAATAATAAATCGCTTCTGACAGTGTAAATTGCATTGCACTTTCGTGAATTTTTGTCAATTCACGACAGATAGTCAGTCTGCGGTCTCCGAGAGCGGCAAATAATTCCTGAAGAGTTGCACGTAAGTGATGTGGTGCTTCATAAATTATTACTGTCCGTGTTTCGGTACACAAAGAATCCAAAATTTTACGGCGTAATTTTTTGTCAGATGGCAGAAAGGCTTCAAATGCAAAACGTCTGGTCGATAAACCGGACAGAGTGAGTGCAGTAACACACGCACAGGCTCCGGGGAGAGAGGTGACGGGAATTCCCGCAGCATAAGCCTGTTTGACCAGTTCTTCTCCGGGATCCGAAATGGCAGGAGTACCCGCATCGGTAACTAAGGCAATATTTTTGCCGTTAGCAAGCTGTTCAACAAGATAGGCGGCTTTGTCCACTTTGTTGTACTCATGATAGCTTGTCATTGGAGTTTTTATTTCAAAATGATTTAATAATTTGATCGTATTGCGTGTATCTTCTGCCGCAATAACATCTACTTCCTGCAGGGTGCGAAGAACACGTAAGGTGATGTCTTCTAAATTGCCGATTGGAGTAGCACATAAATATAAAGTACCTGACATAATGAACCTCTTTTATTCTTGTAATTATTTTCTTGTCATGCCATATAATGCAAGCAGCTCGTCGGTATATGTTCCATCAGGGCGGTATACGATCAAAGGCGGCGTGATCTTTAACATCGGATTTCCATCTTTCACGCCTTCGATAAGCACCATGTTTGGTTCCTTGTCCGCAAAAGGGTACACCAGCTGCATTCGTTTTGGTTCTAATCGATAGCTATTCATGATAGCAAAGATTTCTGCAAGCCGAAATGGGCGGTGAACCATGTAAAAACGCCCTTTTGGTTTAAGAAGATTTGCGCTTTCGCGTATGACATCCTCTAAGGTGCATAGTATCTCATGTCTGGCAATCGCCATTGGCATATTGGGATTTTTGAGACCATGTCCCTGATTCATATACGGCGGATTGACGGTGACAGCATCGTAGCAATTTTTGCCAAATTGATCGGAAGCGGTTTTGACATCACCTTCGTAAATGGTAATCCTATTCGATAATTCGTTCAAAATAATGCTTCTGCGCGCCATTTCAGCACTTTCTTTTTGAACTTCTAAAGCATCAATGTGGTCAGCTTTTGTTTTGGCTGACAGCAAAATAGGCAAGATTCCGGTACCGGTACATAAATCCATAACGGTATCTTTGTTTCGCAGTGCAGCAAAAGAACTTAATAATACAGCATCCATACCAAAACAGAATTTACCGGGATGCTGTATTATTTGTAATCCTTGACACTGCAGATCATCCAGTCGTTCGCCCTCTCGTAGGAGACAATCTTTATTCTGCATCTTTGTGTTCTCTTGATTCTCTGCGTGGTTTGCGGTTGTGATATTTGCGTGTACGATCATTGCCACCATGCTCGTCACGGCGATGATCGTTATTATTTTTGTCACCACGGTTATTGTTACGATTGCCGCGGCCGCCGTTATTATTGTGGTCACGATTATTAGATTCGCGGTTATTGCTGCCGCCGTGATCGCGATTGCTATTGCCGTTACGTTCGCGAGTATTGTTGCTGCCACGTTCACGGTTGTTTGGATATTCGTTACGGCGGTTACCGGAACTACGTCGACGGTTGTTTGATCGATTATTACGATTGCGTTTCGCCTGCTCGGGTTTATCTTCCTCATCGATCAATTCTTCTTCCTGAGAAAGTTCTTCCAGAGCGATCAGCTCCTCTTCATCCAACTTTTCATCCGGAAGAATCTGTTGCGGAATGTTTTTGCCAAAGTTTTTCTTTTGGTCAAACTGTAATTCGGCAACCGGATATTCGCGAACCTCTTTTTCACCATTGTCATTCGTAAAGACAACTTTTACGAGCTGGCGCAGTACACTGACACTCTGAACTTCTCCGGGATAGCCTTCCGGAGTTGTAGTTTTTGTTCCGATATGTGGCAGGGAACGATTGAGATATTCATAAGCTTCCTGCTCATTTTTCAGACAGCACATCAAACGTCCGCATACGCCGGAAATCTTAGCCGGGTTGAGGGATAAGTTTTGCTCTTTTGCCATTTTGATAGAAACCGGCACAAAGTCGGACAGATAAGAGTGACAGCAAAGCGGTCGACCACATATGGCAATACCGCCAAGCATTTTTGTTTCGTCACGAACGCCGATCTGTCGAAGCTCGATTCTTGTGTGGAAAACGGATGCAAGATCCTTTACCAATTCGCGAAAATCAATACGACCATCCGCTGTAAAATAAAACAATAATTTATTGCGATCAAAGGTATATTCCGAATCGATCAGTTTCATTTCCAAACCATGTTTTTTGATCTTTTCCAGACAGATTTGAAATGCCTCTTTTTCTTTCTCTTCGTTGGAAGCACATACGGCAGCATCTTCCTCGGTTGCCACGCGCATTAATGGCTTGAGTGGCTGCACGACCTGATCATCGGTTACTTCCTTGGGACCAAGAACAACAGTACCGTATTCAACACCGCGTGCTGTTTCCACAATGACGTGATCCCCTTTTTGTACCGTAAAGCCGGTTGGATCAAAGTAGTATACCTTGCCGGGCTTACGGAATTTAACGCCAATAATTTTTATCATAGAATTGTCTTGCCTTTCTTTTAGTCTATTATATTTAACACGTTTCCTTGATCACAAGCAGCATCAATTCGACGGCTAATTCAAAATTAACATTTGCGTCAAGACGAAGCTTTACTTTATTGATCGCTTCGATAATACGCTCTAATTCTTCATAGCTGCGTTTGCTTGCCTGCTTCGTGATCGTGCTGTATTCATCACGATATAAGAGCAGATTTGTGTCTTTCGTCGCCTTATACATTAAAATATCACGGTACCACAGAAGCATCAGATCTAAGTAATCGTAAAAATTACCCTTTTCTTTGGAAAAACCGTGTACAATCTCCATAATAGAAGATAATGGAAGATCATCGATCTGTTTTAATAATTGCATCACTTGATTTTTCATGATCTGAAAATCTTCCGACTGCGCAAAACGGATCGCCTGACCGATATTGCCCTGGCAAAATCCTGCAGCGATTTCGGCGACATCTTGTTCCATCTGCAATTTCTGTACCAGATAGTCAGCAATATCCTTTTCTGAAACCGGCTTCATCTGCAATGTGATGCAACGGGATACGATCGTAGGTAGTAATGCAGATTCATTATCTGACAAAAGAATGATCACTGCGTAAGCAGGAGGTTCTTCCAACGTTTTAAGCAGTGCATTTTGAGCCTGTTCATTCATGCGGTGTGCGTCCGGGATAATATATACTTTATATTTGCTGCTATACGGTTTGATCTGAATGTCGTTGTTGAGCTGTTCGCGGATCTCATCAACACGGATGTTGAACTTTTCGTGTGTAATGACACGGATATCCGGGTGGTTAGCAGAAGCAGCCTGTAGACATGATTTGCAGTGCCCGCAGGCATCGTGATCCGGAGTTGGCTGTTCACACAACAATGCTCTGGCAAAGGCTTTTGCCAGGGTATGCCGTCCGGAACCGGAATCGCCGCAAAACAGGTATGCATGAGAAACATTATTTTGCGCCAATGCGGTCTGTAAATGTTTTTTAATTGGCTCCTGTCCTATAATATCATTAAAACGAATCATATCTGTCATCCTTTCTGTTGTGGTTGAAATATCAAGTGAAAATGTCCAGCAGTAATCCGCGTATCTCGTCTATTTTGCTAAGAATGGCGAGGTGATCCTGCTCTTCATTCATCAGTTCTTCGGCGAGCTCATCCAGTGCCTGATTGACCTGCTTTACAATGCCATATACGCGGTGTCTTCCGTGTTTATCCAAAAAGTTTTCACGGCTGAACTTGTGTGAATGGCTGACGATCTCGTT
>ENA-OPTB01002732-OPTB01002732.1-human-gut-metagenome-genome-assembly--contig:-NODE-2732-length-10670-cov-3.460763_pt1 | contig 10670 bp, 10 predicted proteins | sample MGYA00241810_ERZ501911 | MGnify/ENA primary metagenome ERZ501911 (study PRJEB25962, sample SAMEA2042304) | human gut metagenome | biome: human gut; feature: human-associated habitat; material: faeces... | reverse complement strand
GGCTGCCGATGTCGTTGAGCATGGCCTGCACAATGTACACCAGGGCGCCGCTGTCCCCCTCCCGGAGCACATACCTGGCGGAGGGAAATACGTTCAGGGCATCCGGCTCGGCGGTCTGCTTCCGGTATGCCTTCACAATGGCATCCCAGGTGGCACGATTCACCTCCCCGGTGGCAGGCAGATTGTAGATCTTCTGGAACGCCTGCACCGCACTGACCGTTCGTGGTCCATAGACCCCGTCCGGGGTCACGGTAGGGATCCGGGCGTCCTGGGTGGCGAGTATGTACAGGTAGCTCTGGATCTCGTGGATGTGGCTGCGCTTCTGGGCTTCGGTATAAGGCATAGTTTCTCCCTCTCTTATTTAATAGTATAACCCGGATGCTGATAGGGTCGCTTGTCGTAGCCGAACCGATGCTCGGAATAGACCCGTGTCAGCTCATCCCAGGTAATGGGGCCGATCAGACCGTTTTCCTCCAGACCCATGAGCCGCTGGAATGCCAGTACGGCGCTCCGGGTCACCGGGCCGAAATAGCCCGTATTGTTCACCGCCGGAATCTGGGGATACACTCCGTGCAGGAAGTTCAGGTACTCCTGTGCGATCCGGACGGATTCACTGGTGGTGCCCTCCTTCAGCACCGTGCCTGGATAAATCGCTACCACATTCTCTCCGGTGGCTGGCAGATCCGCCACGATCCCCAGATAAGCGTCCGTCAGCTGGTTCCAGGTGGCACGGTTGATGATCCCGGTCTGGGGCAGACCAAAAACCTGCTGGAAGGAGCGGACGGAGGCGGCAGTCTGATCCCCGTAATATCCGGTGATCTCTACCGGCTGTACCTGCTCATAGTAGGCGCCTACCACTGCCAGATAATACTGCACCAGCTTCACCTGCATGCTTTCCATGCCCGGTCGCAGATCCTCCGTATACTGCTTTTGCACATTCTCAAACTGCTCGCCTTCGGAAGAAAGCTCCGCCAGCTTTTTGACGCTGTTGTAGATGTACTCGATCCTGTACCAGGTGGCCTGATCCACCACCCCGGTGGCAGGCAGGGAGAAGATCCGCTGAAATTCCTCCACCGCCGCAGCTGTTGGGGCGCTGAACACGCCGTCCGTGTCCGGGATCACCGGGATCGCCGGGTAATTTTGTGCGATCCGCCGAAGCCGGATCTGGATGGCACGCACATCGTTGCTGCTGTCCCCCTCCTGCAGGGGGCGCTCCGGATAGGAGGGCACATTGGGGGCGATGGGGGCGTCCTGCACGATCTCCAGATTATCCCCGTAGTAATAGGTCAGGATCTCGTAGGGGGTGAACCCCTGCTTTGCCAGATCCACCGTGCCCCACTGGGACAGCCCCTCACAGGTAACGGTGGTGCCATTGCAGAAGGCGGCGAACAAAGGTTCTACATTCCCCCGCCGCCGCAGGTAGCTGTTGAACAGCTCATCCACCAGCACGCTTACCGGCTGGAAGATCTCTCTGCCGTTGACGAACGCCTGGTCAAACTGGGTGGAATTGGTGATGTCGAAGTCATACCCTCTGCTCCGGTACCACTCGGTGTAGATCCGGTTCAGAGCAAAGCTGACGGCGGCGTAGATATTCGCCCGTATGGAATTTTCCGGCCAGGTGGGGTAGATCTCACTGGAGATCACGTTCTTGATGTAATCCGGAAAGGATACGGTCACGTTGGGGGCATTGGAATCCGGCGTGCCCAGATGTACCGTGATCTGCTCCGGGATAAAGGGTGTTCCGTCCATGGCTGCCTCCTAATAAACAGGTTCTTGGCTGTAGTAGGTGATATCTCCCGTTCCGGCGGCTTCGCTTGCCGACAGAGGGATCAGCAGGAAATCCTGCATGGAGGTGATCCCGGCAAAAATGGGGATATCCATGCTTTGCTCCGTCCGGTAGCCCTCTGCCTGCACCCTGGCGCAGTACTTGGAAAAGGGCACCTGCTTGCCATTGGGATCCCCCATGGGGGCAGGCAGTACCAGGGGGCGGATCTCTCCGTTTTCGTCGGTTTTCAGAATGCCGATCAGGTTAGTGCCGGATGGGGTATTCTCCGTGATGGTGACGGTGGCGTCCTCCACCGGTATGGCACTGTCGGCGGTGCGCACGGTAATGAGCAATGTGCCCGTACCCTGGGGCAGGGGTTCTTCTCCCACCCGTACCAATGCCTCCGCCGTCACCGCCTCCGGGAATGCGGGGGCATGGGAGGGAGGCATACCGGTGCCGGACAGCACCACCTCCGGGGGCAGGGAATTTCCCGTCCAGCCCAGAGGGGTATTATCCGGCGTAACCGGCTCCGGCGGCGGGGGCAGGGGCATCTCCGGCTCCGGTTCAGGCATGGGAAGGGGGATTTGTGGTACGGGTGGGGCAGTTTCTGCCGGATGGGTCTGCATGGGGGGCGGCTCCGGGGTGATCCGGGGCATGGGTGGGGCATCCGGCGGCGCAGGAACCGGGGGCGCAGGCTGCCGGGCATAGAGTCGGAACAGCTCCTCCCGGTATTTCCGGGCGGCGGCTTCAAATTCTTCCTTGTTCATGTGGATTCCCTCCAATCATTAAGGCAATACCGCACAAAGCCCGCCTGTCGGCTTTGCGCAGCATCTGCTGACGAATTTTCCGTCATATCACACAGAAACTCCTTGCAATACGCCAGTATTCCTGCGTCGTTTCTATGCAATCTGACGCAAAATCTGTGGGCACATCTACCACACAATCCTTGTGCGGTGTTGCCTTACATGGTGTTCCTTCCACTATATGCACCTCATTCTGTCCCGTATGCAAATTGACAAGGAAAACGGAATGTGCTATAATCAAAACGTATATCCAAAAAAGAAAACAGGAGGACAACAATATGAACAAGCGGATCTCCGGCTACCGTCAGTCGGAAACCATGCAGGGGACGCTTTCCGCCCGGACGCCGGAAAGCCCGGTGCTCCAGTGCCTGCTCTTTCTGGGGGTGTTCCTGGTGGCGATGCTGGTGGAAAGCGCACCTCCCACTATGCTGGCCTTTCCGTATATGATGGCGCAGCTGCTGATATCCCATGTGGATCTGAGCGACAGCGCAGCGGTGATGGCGTTTTCCACCAGCTTTACCCTGCCGGGCTGGCTGGTGGCGATGCAGCTGTTCTGCACCGGTCTTGCCACTCTGATTACGGTGGTGTACTGTACGGATGTGGAGCGTCGCCCCCTCCGCTCCCTTGGCTTTGCCCGGAAAAACGCCCTGCGGGATTATCTGACAGGCGCTGCCCTGGGCGTGGGCATGATCGGAGGCGCTGTGCTGGTGGGGGTATCCACCGGGTCGCTGGAGTATGCTGGCTCCTCCCTCCGTGGAAACGGGGGCGTTTTCTTCCTGCTGCTGCTGGGCTGGATGGTGCAGGGCATGAGCGAGGAGGTCATGTTCCGGGGCTTCTTCTGCAACAGTCTGGTGCGCAAATGCAATCCCCATGTGGCAGCCCTCATCAGCGGCATCGCCTTTGCCCTTGCCCATATGGCGAACAACGGCAAGACCCTGCTGGCGATCCCCAATCTGATCCTGTTCGGCATGTTCGCCGCTTATTATATGTATCGGTTCGACAGCCTGTGGGGCATCTGCGCACTGCATAGCTTCTGGAACTTTGCCCAGGGGAACCTGTTTGGCATCAAGGTCAGCGGCATGTCCCTGGACGTGACCGCCCTCCGGTTCGTATCCAAGGAGGGCAGGGAGCTGATCCACGGGGGACTGTTCGGTCTGGAGGGCGGCGTGGGAGTCACCATCATGCTGCTCATCGGCATCGGTCTGCTGCTGTTTACGGGAGAGCAGGCAGAAAAAAGAAAAGTGTAAAGTTTACTTGACATCCTCCGCTGGCTGTGGTATACTATTTATATCACAGAACAGCGGAGGTGTGCTATGAAACGGGAACAGATCCTGGAACGATCCCGCCGGGAAGGACTGGACGAGCGGGAACAGCAAATTTATCTGGACGCTTATAATTTTTCCGGCAGCGTGTGTGTGGGGCTGTGCCTTCTGCTGACGGTGGGGAGCATCCTCCGGTCGGAGAGCTTCTATCCCTACAGCATTCTGGTGTTCGCCGCCATTGCCTCCTCCTTCCTGTACCGCTTTGTGCGCCTGCGCAAGGTTTCTTTTTTGGGATGGGGGCTTGCGGCTCTGGTGCTGGCGTTGGTCAGCGGCGTGCTGTACCTGACCGGATGGGGGGAAGCATGGAGGAACTGATCCTGCAAAACCGGCTGCGGCATGCCCGGTCTCAGCGGCATTTGTCCCAGGGGGAGCTTGCCCAGCTTGTGGGGGTATCCCGACAGACCATCTGCTCCATTGAAAATCACCAGTTCTGCCCCAGTGCAAGACTGGCGCTGCTGCTGTGCATCGCTCTGGAGCAGCCCTTTGAAACCCTGTTTTATTTTGAAGATCCGGAACAGCCGGAGGCTTGATAGGAAGGATAAACACATGAAAGAGATCATACTTGCAAAATACGGCGAAATGGCGCTGAAGGGACTGAACAAGAACGGCTTTGAGGATATCCTCCTCAAGAACATCCGCCGGCGGCTCAAGCCCCTGGGCAGCTTTACCTACGCCAAGGCACAGTCCACCATCTACATCACCCCGGCGGAGGAGGATGTGCTGGAGGACGCCATGGAACGGCTGGGGAAGGTGTTCGGCATCGCCGCCCTGTGCCGGGCGCTGGTGTGCGAAAAGCGCTTTGACTCCGTGGCGGAGCGTGCGCCGGAATACCTGGAGGAGGTGCTGTCCGGTGCCCGTACCTTTAAGGTGGAGGCAAAGCGGTCGGACAAGGCGTTTCCCATGAAATCCCCGGAGATCTGCCGGGAGCTGGGAGGCATCCTGCTGGACAAGTTCCCCCATCTGACCGTGGACGTGAACCATCCGGAGGTGATCGTTACGGTGGAGATCCGGGACACCAATGCCTATGTGCATGCGGATCGCCGTCCCGGTGCCGGGGGTTTGCCGGTGGGCAGCTCCGGTCGGGCGTTGCTGTTGCTGTCCGGGGGCATCGACAGCCCGGTGGCAGGGTATATGATGGCGAAGCGGGGCATCTGCGTCAGCGCCATTCATTTTATCAGCCCTCCTTACACCTCCGAGCGTGCCCTGCTGAAGGTGGAAACCCTGGCGGAGAAGATCGTGCCCTACTGCGGCTCCATGGCGTTCTTCTGTGTGCCCTTTACCAAAATCCAGGAAACCATTAAGGATCAGTGCCCGGAGGAGCTGTTCACCGTTATCATGCGGCGGCTTATGATGGAGGTGGCACAGCAGATCGCAGACCGGGAAGGGTGCCTTGCCCTCATTACCGGGGAAAGCGTGGGGCAGGTGGCAAGTCAGACCATGCAGGCGCTTTGCGCAACGGATGCGGTGTGCCGGATGCCTGTGTTCCGTCCCCTGATCGGCATGGACAAGACGGAGATCATTGCCATTTCCAGGAAGATCGACACCTACGACACCTCCATCGAACCCTACGAGGACTGCTGCACCGTATTCACCCCCCGGCACCCCAAGGTGCGTCCCCGTCTGGAGGATGTGGAACGGGCACAGGGGGCATTCGACTTTACGGAGCTGGTTACAGAGGCTGTAACCAATACGACCATGAAGATCATTCGTACAGATTTTTGATCTAGCTTATTTACGAATAGATCATAATTAACGCTTATTTATTGGTGGTTCTATGAAAAACTGGGCTGAGGAATACGAAAATATCGGACATTCTCATGAAATATTCACGCAAAATCTTGACAGAACGGTTACAAATGTAGTACAATTATTGATGCTGAAAGCGATGACCATTTCGACAGCGGAAAGCTGTACGGGTGGGTTGCTTTCGGAATTGATTACTTCTGTACCAGGTGCATCGCAGGTTTTTGAACTTGGGGTTTGTACCTATTCCAACAGGATCAAGCAGGCGCTGTTAAACGTTCCGGAGGGAATGCTTGCACAGTACGGCCCGGTCAGCAGACAGGTTGCCCTTGCAATGGTGCGTGGATTGAAAGAAAAATCCGGCGCAGACCTTTGCATTTCCGTGACCGGCCTTGCAGGACCCGGAGGCGGTACCCCGGAGCAGCCCGTAGGAACCGTTTATGTAGGCTTCGCGTTTGGAAGCACGGAGTGGGTGTCCGGCTTGCGACTGTGGGAATTGGACGCAATCAACAGGAACAGCATACGGCGGCACACAGCCCTATGCGCATTCGGAATCGCAGAGCACATATTGGCGGAGGTTGGTAATCAATGAGCAACAAGGATGAAGAACTGTTAGAGAGCATCCTTCGAGAAACGGAAGGTCGGCATGCACAGCGTCCGGTACAGCAGCTTGCGGAGCAGTCCCGGGAGCAGTACGGTGCGGAGCCCGCTTCGGCGTCAGAGCCGGGCGGCACGTTTTCGGACGGTACAGAACAAGTACAGCCGGCGGAGCAGTCCGCTGCATCCGCCCAGCAGCAGGAATCCTCCCAGACGCAAACGGAGGAACCAGCAGAGCAGGCGGTGTCTGAGGCGGAAGCGTTGGAGCCGCAGCCGGAAATGACCGGAACGGCAAGGCAGGAGGCTGCACAGGAGGCTGTGCCCGAAGCGAAGCCGGATGCGCAAACCGCGCAAACGGATCAGCCGAGGACCGACAAAAAAACCAAGGCGCAGGGTGCGCCGAATAAAACCAAACCCAAGCGCAAGAAATTTTCCTATAAGGACGTTCTGCGGGGCTTGTTCCCGTGGAAAGGCGACAGCGGCCTGGAGGTCACCCGGAAGATCGTGTTTCTGATCTCGGTGATCGCATTCAGCGTGTGTCTGGAACTGATTTCCTCCTATTATTGGGGGCTGCACCAGAGCAAGAAGCTGTATGATCAGCTCCAGCGGGAGATTGAACAGATCTCCCTGGACACCGTAGATCCCACCAAGATTCAGCAGGGATCGGTGTCGGAGACCATGGAACTGAGTGAGCTGGGCGAAAGGCTGTTGGCTCAGAACGCCGACGCGGTAGGCTATATCAGCATTCCCGGTACAAAGGTAAACTATCCCATCGTGCAGAGACGCAGTGATGATGGAAATGACTATTACCTTTACAGAAACTTCAACGGAGAGCATTCTGATGCCGGCGTACTCTACCTGGACTACCGCAACAACTTTGATCGGGTGGAAAACGGCAAGCGTGTGTGTGACAATTCCACGAATCTGGTTGTGTACGGGCATAATATGGACAATTTGTCGATGTTCGGTTCTTTGAAGAACTACAGGAACGACTGGGGTTATTATTCAAAGCATCCCCTCATCACACTTTGCTCCAATTATCAGACCTATACCTACAAGATTTTCGGGTTTTTCATCATCGACGCTGAGGACGAATCCGAAACAAAGTTTGATTGCTGGAACACTCTGAATTTTTCATCAGAAGAGGAGTTCTACGACTACGTGAATAACGTAAAGCGGCGTGCCCTCCAGACCAACGGAGTGGACGTCCAGTACGGGGACCAATTGCTTACCCTGTTCACCTGCAACGGCATTTTTGACGAGGCACGGCTGATTGTGATGGCAAGAATGGTTCGCCCGGACGAGGATCCTTATGCAGGGACCCAGGAAAGCCAGCAGAATCCCAACGTTCTCTGGCCGACCATTTATTATCGGTGGAACAAGAACAATTACGATCCCGACGCCGAGTTTGTTCCCTATGGCCCAGTCACCACCACCGGTGACGACAACGAGCCGGCGGAAACAACGGAGGAAGCAGACGAGTAGATCCCCAGGGCACGGACGAGAGTGCCCGGAGATCCAAAGAAACCCGACTCCCGGCAGAGGGGGCAGATTTCAGCAAACACAAAAGCAACGACCGGACGCATTTTGCACATGAGCGTTCACGTTTTCAAAACGGACAGCTTTGTGAATGCGGCGCAAAATGAAGGCAATTTGTGAATGGAGGAACGTACTATCGACTGAGTTTATTTCAATCCCCGCTTCCAACATCTTGGGGGAAATTTAATCCGATGATTTCATCGGCGAGATGGAGATTTATATGCAAGTTCGAAAACGAATTAAAAGTGTCGCAGCGGCGCTTGCATTGCTGTTCAGCTATGCAACAGTGGCTGCAGTGCCGGCAACGGGTGCAACGGCTGCGGAACAAACACTTGAACTTCAGAACACGTGCTCTGTGGAGGAATATGAAGTAACAAACTGGTGGAAGGCTGAGCTGTCGGACTATGACGCGAGCCTGACGCCCGTGAGCTATGAATGGACCGATACCGACGAAACGGTTACGGACGATGACATTGAAAATAAAAATGTTGACCAGAGTGAGCGGAGAGATCCCCCTCAGGCAGCAGAGCTGGGCGCAGCAAATCCGGATCCGGGCAGTTTTGTGATTACCACATACGGCTACGGTCACGGGGTTGGCATGAGCCAGAACGGCGCCAACTATTACGCAAGCTACGCAGGAATGAATTATCAGCAGATCCTGGAGCATTATTATCCGGGTACCAGCCTGATCAACACCGAGACGGCAGGCTCCGAAACCATTACGGTGGCTGGTGCCAGCGGCAGCGTACTAGATCTGGTTTCCCAGGTCGTGTACAACGAAGTCGGCAGCACCATGAACCCGGAGGCTATGAAGGCGCAGGCAGTTGCAGCCTACACCTACATCAAGTACTACGGCAACAACGGTCATGACCTGCGGCGCAAAGCCAATCCTCCGGCAAACGTCATCAGTGCGGTGGAATCCGTGCTGGGCGAGGCGCTGACCTATAACGGCGCTTACGCATTGACTACCTTCTACGCTTCTTCCGGCGGATCCTCCGCCTCCTGCTCTGATGTATTTGCAGCAGATATCCCGTATCTGAGAAGTGTGGATTCCGAATATGACGCAGCCTGCGATCCCTACTACGGGGTTCGGCAGAGCTACTCCGCAGAAGAAATGAGAAAGCTTCTGGAAAATGCCCTGGGCATTCAGCTTTCTGAGGATCCTTCCAATTGGATCAGCTTCACCACCGGAGAGGGCGGTTATGTTTCCTTTGTAAACATTGACGGCCAGGTAAACATCAAGGGCAACCGGTTCCGCACTATGCTGGGACTGAGATCTCCCAAGATGGAATGCGTCTACGGCGAATAATTCTGAAAACGCAGAGGGCATGATGCCTTCTGCGTTTTTGATTGTCTTGCTTTTTTGTTTCCGTTGTGGTATGCTGAAACAAAAGGAGGGATTTCCATGCGTGCATATGATCTGATTATGAAAACCCGGCGGGGGGAACCGTTGACCGGGGCGGAGATCCGCTTTCTGGTCAGTGGCTGCGTGTCCGGGGACATTCCGGACTATCAGCTTTCCGCTTGGCTGATGGCGGTGTGCTTTCAGTCCCTGACCCCGGCGGAGACCCTGGAGCTGACCCTTGCCATGCGGGATTCCGGAGACCGGATGGATCTGTCCGGGATCCACGGCACCACAGCCGACAAGCACAGCACCGGCGGGGTGGGGGATAAGACCACGCTGATCCTGGCGCCGGTGGTTGCCGCATGCGGCGGCTATGTGCCGAAAATGTCCGGCAGGGGGCTGGGCCACACCGGAGGCACCATCGACAAGCTGGAAAGCATTCCGGGCTTTTCCACCGCCATTCCCTACGACCGGTTCATTGACACGGTGAACCGGGCAGGCTGCGCTGTGGTGGCACAGAGCGGCCATCTGGTGCCGGCGGACAAGAAGCTGTATGCTCTGCGGGATCTGACCGCTACGGTGGACAGCATCCCCTTGATCTGCGCCAGCATCATGAGCAAGAAGCTTGCCATGGGGGCGGATTGCATCCTGCTGGACGTAAAAACCGGCAGCGGCGCCTTTATGAAAACGAAGCAGGAGGCGGTGCAGCTGGGGGAGGCTATGGTGCGCACCGCAAAGCTTGCCGGGAAGCGATGCCGGGCGGTGGTGACGGATATGGATATGCCCCTGGGCAGTGCCGTGGGCAACGCCATCGAGGTGGCGGAGGCCATTTCCGTCTTGCAGGGACAGCGGCACACGGCACTGGGAAAACTGAGCCTGACTTTGGCTGCCCACATGCTCACCATGTGCGGCAGGGGCACCCTGGAGCAGTGCCTGGCATCGGCGGAGCAGGCAGTGGATTCCGGCACCGCACTGGAGCGGTTTGCCTGGATGCTGCAATGCCAGGGGGGCGATCCGGCAGTGGCGGAGCATCCGGAGCGGCTGCCCCAACCGGCAAACAGCTTGACGGTGACGGCGGATCGGGCAGGGTATCTGACCCGGATCGCCAGCGAGGAGATCGGTCTTGCGGCTATGGAGCTGGGGGCAGGCAGGCGGAAGGCGGAGGATGTGCTGGATCCCACTGCCGGGCTGAAGCTGCACTGTGCAGTGGGGGATCCGGTGACGCCGGGTATGCCCCTTGCCACGCTGTATGCCACGGGCGTGACGGATTTTTCCGCCGCTGCCGTCCGGGTGCGTGGGGCAATGCCCATCGGGGAGGCGCAGCCCCGGGTGCAGCCCTTGCTGCGGCAGGTGATCGATACGGAGGGGGCAGCCGGATAGGCTGCCTTCTTTTTTGGGGTTTGGTTTATTTTTGCGTGACCAGTTTCTTTTGCGTTGTTTTTTTATGCTTTGCGTGCTGTTTCTACGCAGGAGCGGTTTACCGGTATCTTGGGGAGATGTGTGTGACTCTATTTGATTAACCGTATGGGTCACGCATGACCCATCTACCGGTGTGC
>ENA-OPTB01002725-OPTB01002725.1-human-gut-metagenome-genome-assembly--contig:-NODE-2725-length-10697-cov-2.640481_pt1 | contig 10697 bp, 13 predicted proteins | sample MGYA00241810_ERZ501911 | MGnify/ENA primary metagenome ERZ501911 (study PRJEB25962, sample SAMEA2042304) | human gut metagenome | biome: human gut; feature: human-associated habitat; material: faeces... | reverse complement strand
TATTTTCATTAAATCATCAGCCTGCATCCAAACGGTTGCTGTATTATCATTTGGATGAACACCAATTTTATTTCCGACAAATTCCACGTCCATGAAGACTTGAACTCTGTGTTCGGCATCATTTAGAATACCAAGCGGCGTAACGGCACCGGGTATCAGTTTCATAATATCAAATAATTCCTCCGCAGATGCAAAAGAAAGTGCACGCAGACCACGTTGCCTGCGAAACGTTTTCAAATCTACTCGCTTGTTCCCTTTCATCGTTATCAAATAATAATTACGTTTTTTATCGTCGCGAACAAATAAATTTTTAGCGCCCCACTCTGGATACGGCAAATCAACAGCATCTGCTTCTTCCATATTGAAAACTGCCTTATGTTCCGTAATTTCATACGCTATATTTTGCCTTTTTAAATAATGATATATCTCTATCTTATCCATACTCTTTTATCTCTGTAAACTGAAATTGAAATATGCCCTTATTTTTCATACTTTTCAATCCGGCATTCATGTTCTTTTGTTTTTTCATTGTAGTTAATTCCCACCAGCAAAAGCTCCCCTGCATAGCATGCAACAGACTCCGGATATTTTCCGTCTCTGATCTGATCTAATGCTGCTCTGACGCTTTTGTCCCATTTCAGTTCCACAACAAGCGCCGGGTAATAATTCTGAAACTCCGGCTTTGGAATAAACACAAAGTCTGCAAATCCACGACCCGCGGGAAATTCGCGGATTGGTTTGAAATAGTATTGCATGGAACTCAAATAGGCAATGGACAGAACACTGCTGAGTGAGTTTTCATTGTTATACTGAATCACAGAAGTATATTCCCTGTGAATTTTTTCAATTTCTTTTGCTACTGCGTTTCCATTCATCTGAATTGTATCTTTCAGAAGCTGCTCTGATTCTTTTTGAAATACAATCAACTCATTCCATTTTTTCCTTTTCGTTGCCAGAATCAATTCCTGACGGATTTCCTCATTCGGAATAAAAGCAGTTCTAAATGTCCGGTCATAGGCCAGATATCCAAGGTGAATCAGATACGTCAGCACATCGTCTTTATTGGCGAAGCTAACGGTATCGTTCTGAAAAGAGGTAACATCAACCGGAACATGATCTCCTGAAAGCATTTCGATTACGGCACTTTTCAGGCCATCAAAATCCATATTGATCAGCGGAACAATCGCCTCATAGGATGCGGTTCCGGACCAGTAGCTCTGGAATTCGCCTTCGAGCATCAGGTTCACAACGGCATTTGGATTGTATACATGATATTTCCCAATCTGATAACCGTCGTACCATCGTTTGACTTCTTCAAACTTCTGACCATATACTTCACATAGTTTTTGAACTTCTGTTTCTGTAAAACCTACATATGGTGCAATCGGCCCGGCATGCAGCATCGAATAATCTTTGAAATTGTTCAGCGCCGACTGTGTCTTTTCTTTTTTTACAGGCAAAATACCTGTCAGATATGCCAGTTGAATATATTTTGTCGGCTCCGTCCCTTTGAACATCGCCCGCAGAAAATTGATATATTCTTCCTGTGTTTTGAGATCCGCCGCCTCGTCACGAATCAGAACATCCCATTCGTCTATAATCACAATAAATTTTGTCCCGGATGCCGCGTTGATCCGCGACAGCGCCTCCGGCAGTGACCGGATTTCTTCTGGAAGGATATGGGGATAATATTCTTTTAACTCCGAAATCGTTTTTTCTGAGATATAAGAAACAATCCGCTCCGGTCCGCCTGCCGGTTCCATACACCATTGGATATCCCAGTGGAGCACATCATACTGATTCAGATGTTTTTCAAAATCCTTTGCCCTGCTGATTTCCAGCCCGGAAAACATTTCTTTCGAACTGCAGCCCTTGCTGTAATACGCGGTGAGCATGTTTGCCGTAATTGATTTTCCAAACCGCCGCGGGCGGCTGTTGCAGATATATCCCTGCAGAGTGTTCATGACTTTATTCGTATAAGTCAGCAGTCCTGTTTTATCAACATAAATCTCAGAATTTAATGCAACCGCAAATGCTTCATTTCCCGGATTCAGATAACTTCCCATGCAAATCCCTCCCGTCAAAAGTTTATATCATATATTATACTTAATTCCCCTGACTATCACAAGGACAGGATTTCCCCACGCAGCTTCCGGTTTTTCACTTTCGTCCTCCTGTGAGAATCCCATACAATTCCGGTCTTCTGTTTTTCAGTCCGCATTTTTCCCGCTTTCTGCATTTCCTGCATTTCGTTGATACTAAAATCAGACATGTTATTATCCTTCATCCTCGTAAATAATGATTTGAAAATATTGTAACTATTCAGAGCCATGCGAAATGGAAGAAAAATCGCGAATCATGTTTACATGAATGAGCTATTTTTCTGGAATTTCATATGGCGAGATGGGACTCTGAATAGTTACAAAATATTATACCCTATAAATGCTTCAATGGTAAACTTTCATTTTGCCGCATAAAAAATACGCGCCGCATTTCTCATCCAAATCATGAGTATGCGGTGCGCAGTTTTTATTTTGCTTTTTTCTTCTCTCTTTTCACAAAAAGACAGACACATGCAACAACAAAAACAGCCGTTGCAGCGATCAGTACCGGCCATACCGGCAGTGGACAGACGCTTGCGCTGATCAGTTTCAGTCCCTGGTAAAGTGTGTATACACCGAAAATTGAAAAGATGACAAACGCCAGTGTATTCAGCAGCCCATCCGGTGTCTTGCTCTTTAAGAGATAGCCGACCAGCATTCCGAGAATATCCGCTGCGAACAGTCCGAGAGAACATACGATCCATACACAGCAGAACTCATACCTTCATTTGCACCAAAGGTGATTGCGGTAAGCTGTGTTTTGTCTCCGAGCTCTGCTACGAAGAACGTACAGAAAACGGCGAGCGGTGCGAACCGAATTTTGGATTTGCCGCCTTCTTCCTCTTCCTCGTCATCATCACCGGAAATGGTGGATGCTGCGAAGTAAAGAAATGCGAGTGCTGCAATCGTCTTAATCAGCCAGTCCGGAATGAATTCGCTGACGAGGCCGCCGGCGAGAACCGCCATTCCATTCAGTACCAGAATCGCGGCTGCGGTTCCCAGGATAATGTCTTTCAGCTTGTACTTCGAAGTAAGCGCAATCAGCATGAGCTGCGTCTTATCGCCCATCTCTGCGATGAACTCGGTAAGAAACACCTTTAGAAATAACACCATTTTCCATTCCCCTTATCTTATAATGATATAAATGGCATATGCGGCATAAAATGCGACCATACAGAAACCTTCGACTCTTCCGATTTTCTTTTTGGTTCCTGCAAAAATCCATACACATACCGTGAATACGATCAATACACACAAATCAATTATATTTTCCGTAATGATGGCCATCGGGCTGATTGCGGATGCAATGCCAAGTACCATAAGAATGTTGAAGATATTAGAACCGATCGCGTTGCCAAGTGCCATATCAACTTCATTCTTTCTCGCAGCAACGATAGAAGTTACGAGTTCCGGAAGGGAAGTTCCGATGGAAACAATGGTCAGTCCGATCAGAGTCTGGCTCATTCCGAGATCGCCCGCGATTCTCGCTGCGGCATCTACGGTCACATCTCCGCCGACTGCAATGGCGACTGCTCCACCGACGATGAACACGATACTCTTCGGAACGGAAAGCAGCTTGATGTCCTCGTCGGAACCGCCTTCAATTTCGACTTTTTTTCCTTCGCGGTTTGCCTTTAAGGCAATCTGAACCATGTAGACAATGTAACCTGCAAAGAATCCAATTAAGATCACACCGTCCAGGTGACCGAGCATCATACCGGATTTATCGCCGAGTCCGCTGATTCCTAAAACCATTAAAAGTCCGGCGCAAATCAGGGACAGCGGGATGTCTCTTTTGATGGTTTCCTTTGCAACTTCTATGGTGGTCAGTACGGCACAGACACCGATGACAACCATCAGGTTAAAGATATTGGAACCGATGACATTACTGACTGCGAGCTCGTTGTTGCCGGTAAGTGAAGCCGATACACTGACCGCGGTCTCCGGAAGTGATGTTCCCATGGCAACAATGGTCAGTCCGATGATGATCGACGGAACGTGCAGTCTCTTTGCTGCGCTTGAGCTTCCTTCTACGAAAAAGTCCGCACCTTTGATCAGCAGGACAAAACCGATGACGAGACAGACAAGCACAAGAGCAAACGGGGCGTTGTTGATGAAATTTTCCATGTTTTCCTCCTTTGTTTTCCAAGCATATATTCCAAAATAGTATCGTTAACAGAAGCAGGTTTTACTCATTATCCGCAAAAAAAGACTCATGTATATCAAGGAACATCCGATATGCGATACACCGGTGATTCATCGATATACATGAGTCTCATTATTTAAGATTTGCCAGATTATACTCTTTTCTTATAATCAGAATGTTGACAAATCACACATTCGTGCTAACTACTCCCTCATGGAATATTACATTACTTGATAAATACTATCAAATGTCTTCGGGGTTGTCAACAAAATTTGACTTTTTTATCCGAAAGATTTCAGCCCCGCTTACGAATGCATACCAGTCATGGGTGCAGAATACTTTACAAAATATAACAAACCGAATATCCTAAAACGAGAAAAACTTCATTTTCATGATAGTCCATTTTTAGACTGATCTATCTTTTCTATGGTACTCACCTCTCTATTCGTCCTGTGTTTCCATCTCTTCGAGTTCCAGTTCCGTTTCCATCATGCGTTCCAGCAGGGATTCCTGTGTCTGATTTTCTTCGTCTATTTTCGTCTGAAGCTCCATCAGCCGTTCGTAATCTGCGGAAAGTTCCGGGTCCATCATTTCCAGTTGAAGTTCTGACATTCTGCTCTCACTCTCCGCAAGCTGCTCCTCGTATTTTTCGAGCTGCCGTTTTAAGCGGGACAGAATTTTTCCCGGGTTATAATATTTCTTTTTGTCAAACACATCATCCAGCGTCGGAACGTCGGCCGGTTTTCGTACAGCTCCTCCCGCATTTCCCGTTTCTCTGCCCGGCGTCTGCCGTTTGATTTCTTCGAGATACTGTGCATAATTCATTTCGTAAAATTGTACGTCGCTCTCGCCGAACTCCAGAATACCGGTTGCCACCTGGTTGATGAAATAACGGTCGTGCGATACGAACAAAACGGTTCCCTCGTAGCTGGTCAGCATTTTTTCCAGCGCTTCTTTTCCCGCCAGATCCATGTGATTCGTCGGCTCGTCCAGGATCAGGAAATTCGGTTTCGTATAGAAAATCCGGCAGAGCTCCAGCCGCACTTTTTCACCGCCGGAGAGCTGCCCCATTTTCTTTTCGACATCCTCACCGGAAAACAGAAAGGCTCCCAGTGCGCTTCGGACATCGTTGCGAAGCAGGTTCGGATAAAGACTCCAGAAATAGTCGAGCACCGTCTGCTCCGGGTCGAATTTCTGGTTGACTGCTTTGTGCTGATCGAAGTAGGCAAAATCCACGCGGTTTCCAAATTGATAACTTCCGCCCAGTGGATTGATTTCGCCCACAACGGTTTTCAGAAGCGTCGATTTTCCTTTTCCGTTTTCTCCGATGATCACAATCCGTTCTGCTTTTTTGATGACGGCCGAAACCTCGCTCAGGACGGTATCGTATCCGATTTTCAGTTTCTTCATCGTGAGCACATCCGTATAGCTTTCGCGTACCGGATAGAATAAGGCGTGGAATGTCCTCGTGTCAAACCGCCGCGGTTTCTCAATTTTTACCATGTGCTCGATCGCCATTCGTTTCGAACGGGTGGCCGCAACTTTTGTCGGTGTGTTTTTCCATTTTTCAATCCACGCCGTCAGACGCTCGATTTCCTTCTGCTGCGCTTCATAGTCTTTTTCCTGTTTGATCTGTGCTTCTTCTTTTTGTTTCACAAATGCCGAATAATTTCCCGGATACCGTTTGATGTCACCGTATTCGATTTCATACGTCACATCAATCACGCGGTCCAGAAACATGCGGTCATGTGATACAATGATAACGGCATTTTCGTAGCTTTTCAGATAATTTTCCAACCACTCCACTGCAGCGATGTCGAGGTGGTTGGTCGGCTCGTCCAGAAGCAGGATGTCCGGGCGCTGTAAGAGGAGCTGAATTAGGGCAATTTTTGTCTGCTGTCCGCCCGAAAATTCACCGATCGGTTTTTCCAGATCTTCGAGCGCAAAACCAAATTTCTGGAACATCGTTTCCATATCTTTTTTCCAGCTGTACCCGTGCAGACTCTCGATTCTCCTCTCCAGAAAATCGTACTCCGCCAGCAGCTTTTTGTGATCTTCCGTCTCGGCGAGCAGCTTTTCGATTTCCTTTTTTCGTGCCTCGCACGCAAAGACTTCTGAGAAAGCCTTCTCCAGCTCCTCTTTTACCGGCACATCTCCATCGGTAAAATTAATCTGGCGCAGAAAACCGATGTTCTGTTTTCCGCTCATTGTAATCCCGCAGGTCTCGTCGCTGTCCAGATTACTCATCTCAATATCCCCGGCAATCAGCCGCAGCAGCGTCGTTTTTCCACAGCCGTTTCTACCGACAATTGCAATTTTTTCTGTATCGTGAATTTCGAAATTCACACTGTTTAAAATCGTATCCGCGCCAAACTGTACTTTTGCATTTCTGATCTGATATCTCATGTTTTATACCTTTTCTGTTGTGTGAACCTCACAGTCGGTATTTTCACGGAGTCTGACATGTCGAAAATAGTTCGACTGTGACTTGCCTCATGTCAGTGGAGGATACCGATTTCTCTCCGCCCGCCACTGCCGTTATGTTTCTTTTAACAATTCATCCCACCGCTTTAGAAGCGGGGGACTTCTTGTCTACTGATGTTAAAATTCTGCTTCCATTATACCGTCTCCGCCCTTCGTTCTCAATGCCAAAAATTTTTCGAATCAAATTTGGTACGCCTGCGGCATAAAAATATCTCTGTTTTACTGATTTGCTCCAGTAAAACAGAGATATTTAACTTCCTATATATTCCGAAAGTCCCTTACGCAAAAATACTACTCATGAGTAGTATATAATATTCTTCTCTTTTTTTCAATGCTGTCTCTTAACAGATTTTCCCAACCAGCACTACAATCCCAGCTGTCACAAGTGCAATGATCAGATACAGAATCGTCGCCAGGCCTCGTTTTGTCAGCACGGTTTTCCATGGTTTTATGTACGGAATCCCTTCCATTCCTTTGATCTCCCATATTTTACTGTGTCCAACCCACACCCGGTCAAGCATAATTCCGTCGAACCAGTTCATCACCACAAGGAAGAGGTAGGATTGGAGATATGCCGTCTTGAAATCGGTGACTTTATTCCAGACAAAAATGATCGCGATCAGCACCACGAACAAAATGATGCAAAATGGAATCATAACCTGCTTTCCTTTTTTCATGACCGCATCTTTGTCGATCAGTCCACGTTTATCGGCTTCTTCTATATATTCCTTTGGGTAAAAATAAACACAGTTCATTCCGTCATTTCTTACCAGACACTTTACCATCAGAATAAACAGAAGACAGTATAATATGTTTTGCAACAACAGCATCTCACATTCCTCCTCAGACTACCGTTTATGTTTCTTATAGCTTCATGTTAGTTCAGGCTAATCACATTGTCAAGAGGACTTGCTGTTTTTACATTAACACTGCCGCAATGGATAAATTATAATCGTTTATAAAGCAAAAAAAGAAACGAGCAAGTCCTGTCAGGCATAAACCTTACCCAGTGAAAACCCATTTCTTTTTTAGACAATGTCAAAGATACCATACTTCTTTCTCCCATCGAACTTTCTTTACACTCGTCCCTCATTTATTTTACAATTTCTATTTCAGATTGCAAAACTCATCCGCCGTCAGCTCATAGTCGACAGAAGATTCCATTTCCCCCAGCTGATTTTTCCAGGAATTGTAATGGACTGCGGTTTTGCGGAAGCCGAGTTTTTCGTAGACATGCTGTGCTCTTGTGTTTTTGAGGTTGGTATCAAGAAAAATAACGTTGGCTCCCATGCGGAACAATTCTTCTATGAGCATGCTCAGTACAACTCTTCCAATGCCTTTTTCCTGGTAATCGGATTCGCAGATTTTGATTCCGATTTCATATCGATGATTTTCGAATACATAGAAACTCATTTCGCCGATTCGCACATCGTTGTATTCTATGATGAGTCTTCGTCTTGTTTCATCGCTGTCGTCGGCAATCTGTTTTTCAATTTCCGCTGCGCTTGTCCCAAGCCCGTTTGGAAATCCGGCGTGGGCCATGACGGTTCCATCGTTCCACCAGACGGCTAATTGTTCACAATCTTTCTTTTCGGCATTTCTAATGCACAGCTGATTGTATTTTATGTTCATTTCTTCTCTCTTTCTCTGCAATCACTTACAGCTTAGACTCATACCATTCCTCCGCCGTTTTCTCAAATCCGACCGACTGGAACATGCGCTGGCTTTGTCCATTAAAAGAATAAATATTGGCTTTTACCCGCTCCATTCCCTTTTCTCTTGCAAGCTTCAGCATCTCCAGAACGCACCGTCTTCCAATATGCTGATTCTGTACAGACAACGACAGCGATTTCACTATTCTCTCTCAGCGAAACATCTCCCACCAGCACGCCCTTATATTCTATATAATAGCAGTCACCGTGCGCGGTAAGATAATCATACATCCGATGCAACAGCTCCACATCATACGGCTTCTCCCGGTTGTCCACCTGCCTACACACGTCCAGATCCTGATACCACGGAAGAGAGGCCTCGTCATTCCTGTAATATGGGATCAGCCGGAGTTCATTGTCTATGATTCGTTCGGTCATTTTGGTTTGGCTCCTTGTTTTTTGATCTTAAAGTGCTGCAATTTCCTCTGTAATTTCACAGACACTCTTATTACTCGTATCAATTTTTACCGTATCAAGTACCTGATACATCTGAATTCGTGCAATGCTTTTGTCCATAATCTCTCCCGTACGAATCTTATTTGCGATGTCGGATAATAACCGCTTCCGCAAATTTGCTTCATCCACGATCAGCGAAATTTTAATCACTCTGCATTCTTCCGTGTCCAGCTTACTGACGATTTCATCAACAATACTCTGCTCATGCATCACCCAGCAGAAAATAACGTTTTCATAAGCGCTGCAATGCAGAAAGTTATTCAGCAGATAACAGATGTTGTCCATCACCATCTCTTTCGTCTCATCCGTCACCTGAAACGGATCGGCGTCCCAGCACCAGTCGCCGTCAAGAAAAACGCTGTTCGCCAGATCTTTTTTCAGCTGCTGACTTACCGTCGTCTTGCCAACGCCCATCGTTCCGCCGATCAAATATAATGTTTTCATTTTTCTCTCCCCATAACACGAATATCCGAAAAAATATCGTTTTCAAAAAGGATTTCAAATCCATCTGCCGGCTGAAATCTGCCATTCAGGATTTCTTTTCCATGGAAGGATATTTTTCTTACTTTGTTTTCCGCATCTTTCACTTCAATTTCACAGTAAGAAAGCAAATATGCACAGATCGCCGTCGCATGAGAAACCACGAGTGCTGTTTCTCCTTCTTCCATCTGTCCGACGATAGAATCGATCGCGGTTTTCATCCGCACCTTCACTTGATTTAACGATTCCCCGCCCGGATTGCGAAAATCGTGATCTTCATACTGTTTCAGCCAGAAATCCTCCCTGGCATCCCCGATCGTTCTTTCATGCAGCTCCTTCACAATGACCGGGTGATCTGCGATGAATTCAGCCGTTTCCATTGCTCTCCGATAAGGTGAAGAAAAGCATCTGTCCACATTTGAAAATATATTTCTTTTTGATACAGCAAGCGCTTTTCCCTCTTCCGATAGAGGAATCTGCTCATTCGGCATATCCCCTTTTTCCGGGATGGAATGCCTCATTAAAAATATTTTTTTCATTTCACTCTCCCCTGCTGTTATTCCTAAAGTTTTTTAATCAAAAACATCTCCATCGGCTTTTTTCCATATCCTTTTTCTGATGTTCCCCAGCGATAAAAAGCATGGTGCAAAACGGAGTATTATCCCAGAAAAGATTATATTGCAGCAATCAAATGTTTCCAGCGGACCTGCTCTTGTGGATATTCTTGATAAACTGATACGAATGGATGTTGTTGCAAAAGAAGCTCCTATTAACGATGAAAATGATGTGTCGCACGGACGGAAGCTTCCCACAGTTCCACCAGCGTTTCCATCCGCGGCATTCTCTCCTGTACTTCATATATTGTTATCTTACTCATCTTCCTTCCACAACTTTCCTTCTTTATAATGTTTCCTGCAAAGCGCCACATAACTCTCGTTCGATCCAAGGAAAATCTGCGCGCCTTCCCGAACGATTTTTCCGTCTGCGTATCTCGTATTGCACTGCGCCCGTCTTCCGCACCAGCAGACCGTTGGGACTTCCTCGATGATGTCAGCGATTTCCATCAATCTTCTCGAACCCGGAAACAGATGTGTCTGGAAGTCCGCACGCAGACCGTAGCAGAGAACCGGAATCCCATAAAAATCCACGATGTCCGAAAGCGTATCAACTTCCTCCGGAGAAAGAAACTGCGCCTCGTCGATAAGAACCGCATCCACTTTCTTTCCGTGATACCGGTATTCCCCGCTGTCCGCACTCCATGTCTCCGAAATTTCTTTTAAAAAGGATACTTCACTCCACGGCATTGAAAAGCAGAGC
>ENA-OPTB01002720-OPTB01002720.1-human-gut-metagenome-genome-assembly--contig:-NODE-2720-length-10724-cov-8.600244_pt1 | contig 10724 bp, 11 predicted proteins | sample MGYA00241810_ERZ501911 | MGnify/ENA primary metagenome ERZ501911 (study PRJEB25962, sample SAMEA2042304) | human gut metagenome | biome: human gut; feature: human-associated habitat; material: faeces... | reverse complement strand
GAACTGCCTCACCGATGACGGACGGCGCATCCGCAAGGGCACACCGGTCTATGGAGAGGTCACCGCCATCAACGGCGAGCGCGTGCAGGTACGCATCACCTCCGTCAACCTGGACGGCAACATCCTTGCATTCCACAAGGGAGTTTATTCGGAGGATGCCATCGAGGGAATCTACGTACCGGGTAACCCAAAGGCGGAAGGCTCGCAGAAAGCCGGTGCCGCAGCCGTACAGGGCGCGGATGCGCACGTCTCCGGCGGCTTCGGGGTCGGCAGCCAGCTCATTGCCGGAGCCGCCAACTCGGTTGTCAGTGCCGCCAAGTCGGTTGCCGGGAAGAACATCAAGCAGGTGAAGGTCACCATCAAGACCAACTACCGCATCCTGTTGAAGACTGATAAGAAGAAATGAAACTATGTGTTATGTATAAAAAAGTACGGACTGTATGGAAAGAACGTCTAACAAAAATACGGACGAAAACATCCTGTTGGAAGAAGGGATACTTCTACGGGTAAAATTCCGGAATGACGGGATAGCCACCCTGTATAGGAAGGATGACACGGACCGGAAGAAAAACGGGGAGAGGAACTCCGGACTTATGCTGGAGGGCATACCCGTATGGGTTCTATTTCGTTCCGAAGGCAGAAACGCCTTATATGCACAAGAGCAAATGCGCTTCACGGAAGATGGATACGTCCCCGGCAGGCTGTTGTCTCCGGACATTTCCCCGCTGCATGAGGTCTATGACTGGGACAGCCAGTATGCCTGGATTCACTCAAAATTCAAAATATGGATACGGTACCGGATACGTCTCCGATTCCCCGGAACTGATGATACGGACGTGGAACAGTCGGAATACGAACCGGAAGCATGCTTCCCGGCATGGCTCGTCCGAAAAGATGGACGGACCGGGCTGTACCTTCATGAACCGGCTGAAGACCGTTGTCTCATTAAAGACATGAACGGACTTCCGGGCTTGCCTGAGTTGACGGAGAACAAACCCGTAAGGGTGGAGCTGCTTATACGACAGTTACATTGGATATTCGATATGGTTAATCCGGAGTTGCTGAAAATAAGCAGTTCTCCCGGGAATTTGGGACCTGGTCTGCAAAGACATCCTGAAACCTGACGGTTGACGTCATGCTTCAGGACTCTTGCCCTTGTTGGACAGCCTGGTGCATGCTCCAAGTGCAGCGACCATAACGTTCACAGCTGCCAACAGTACAAGCAGGAATGCCCAGGACACCGGTGAACCTGTGGACTGATAATACATGAAGCAGAACGTGGCGGTAGCACCGAGGAGGACAGGCTGCCTTCCGGCAGGTAGCAAGAAAGGTGTTGAAAATTTTTCGCATAACTTGAAACTGGTTGATTATGAATGCAAATATAATCAATATACATAACATGGAAAGACAATGAAACACATAAAACCCATCCTTCCGCTCCTCTTCCTTTTGGCAGCCCTTGCGGTTCGTGCACAGAAAATCGAGGAGCTGGCAGCATATCCCATCGAAATAGGATATGAAAAGACGCTGCACCTCATATTCCCTGCTGAAATCAAGTATTTCAGCCTGGGAAGTGAGGACATCATCGCTGAGCCAGTAGAAAGCTGCCCGAACATCCTCCGTCTGAAGGCGGTCGAAAGGGACTTTCCCGGCGAGACCAACCTGTCAGTGGTCACGGCGGACACACGTTTCCATTCCTATTCAATCCGGTATGCGGAGCGTCCGTCCCGGTCGTACCTGCGTGTCGACGGCACCGCACCGCAGCCACATGCCCTGCCCGTCGGGACCGACAAGGCGATGTTCCTCATCTTCCCCGGCAACATCATCTACGCCGACTACGGCAGTACCGACGTGGAAGTCTCCAAGGCGGAAGGAGTGGAGAACATCCTCTCCGTCCGTGCCGTGCAGCCCTACACGGCTGAGACAAACATCTCCGTGGTGCTCGAAGGCGGACGCTTCTACACCTTCAACCTCGACTATGCGGCGAACCCCGAACGCTTCACCTTCGTCATCGACAAGGAAGAGACACAGAAAGTCGCCATACTTAACGAAGGGGAGCGCAGCACCGGTCAGAAAGAGCGCATCCGGGAAGCCATCAAGGGACGCATGAAGCTCGACCTGGGACTGGACAAGAAGGTCGCGGGCGTGGAGTTTGAGATAGGCAACATCTTCATCGACAAGGACGTCATCCTGTTGCGTATCACACTCACCAACCGCACGCAGATAGCCTACGACATCGACTTCATGCGTTTCTACATCCAGGATGCCCGAATCCGCAAGAAGACCGCCGTCCAGCAGATCGAGCAGAAGATACTCTTCACCTTCGACATGCCCGCAGCCATACCGGCACACTCTGAGAAGACCTTCACCGTGGCACTGCCGAAATTCACCATCCCCGACAAGAAACGCCTAATCATCGAGATACAGGAGAAGGACGGCGGACGCCACTTCCTCTACAAGCTCCGCAGCAAGCCCCTGCTGAATGCCGAGGAGGTCTTCCGCACCCGGCAGGAACAGCAGACCGACGACAAGGCGGACCGAATCCTTCAAATCCTGAACCGATGAAGGCACTGCTTCTTTCACTCCTGCTCCTGGTCGCCCCACAGGACGGACACGGGCTGCTGGACAAGGCACTGTGGGGCTGCAAGGACCTGGAACGGCTGGAACAGGTAGAAGCCCTGCTTGACAAGTACCGGGTCCGCAGCAAGCTCCCCTTGCGCTGTCCGCTGAAGGATGCCTTCCGCATCAGCTCACCCTACGGCAGCCGCGTCCATCCCATCACCGGCAGGCGCCGCTTCCATGCCGGGGTGGACCTCGCGGTCGAAGTCGCCACCCCTGTCTATGCCACGGCGGACGGGACGGTGGCTTTTGCCGGACGGAAAGGCGGATACGGGCGCTGCATCGTCCTGGAACATGACTACGGGTTCTCCACCCTCTACGGGCACCTGATAGCCTACTACGTCCGTCAGGATGACGTGGTGAGGGCAGGACAGCCCATCGGCTTTGTCGGCAGCACCGGAAAGAGCACGGGGAACCACCTGCACTATGAGACAAGAAAAGACAACCGCCCCATCAAACCCTATTGGAGCCTATGATAACCCAGACCGTACTTGACTACGTCCGCCGCCTGTCCACCCTTCATGACCTGATAAGGAGTCAGGACACGGGCGGAATCCGTGACCTTGCCGTACGCCTGCATGTGAGCGAGCGCACGGTACGTAATTACATCGACGAGCTGAAGTCCCTCGGCGCCTCCGTAAGCTTCAGCCGGAACAAGAATAGCTACTGCTATGTGAGAGACTTCGAGCTGAAGCTGACGTTCGAGGTCTCGATTGACGGCATCCCGTCCACCCTACAGGCTGTAAAAAGCAACAAATAAAATATGTTAAACAAATCTTTTAATCGTATGAAAACAAAAATCATGCTGTTGGCGGTCCTGGCGACGATGTTCGCAGGCTGCCAGAAAGAGGAAAGTGAACTTCGAGGTCCGGACGGTCGTGAACCCGCTTCCGGCGTGCGTGTAGTGATTGACGGCGAGAAGGCTCTCCGTACGGAGACGACCCGTGCCGGAGGAACGAAAGTGTATTTTGAAGGAGGATATGCGACCGGTGCAGGGCTGTATGATTCGGTAGAACGTCCCATTGTTGAAGCCCATCCGGATGATGGATATGAAGTGGACTATTTTTATGGAGGTCCGCAGAATGAGCCAAAGAGGTATGATTATGCTAAAAGCGATTCAGCTTCCTTTGGTGTTGATTTATCCAGAGGCGACCACCTTTTCCACTGCGGCTTCAAGAAGTATGAAGGACCGAGGCTGAAACTCCGTGCTGTTCCGGAAGAAGGAGGTGTATTGGAGATTGTAGGGAAGATTCCAACGACTGGAGAGTACAGGGTTGTCGCCACTCCTAATGAGGGTTATGGATTCGGAGGTGCATGGAGAATCGCGTCCGGAGATGCAGGAATTACGTTAAACATGAAAAGAGAAGTCCATGTGAAGATGAACACTTCGACAAGTGTACTGGAAGCTCTGTTCGGGCGTAATTCAAGTGAACCGGGACCAACGGGACCATCAAAGCCCGGCACAATCAACGTAACCGTACTCGTGACAGGTGCCAATGACTCCAATGTCTCTTTCTCCCTGGAACTTAAGGACAATACGGGTAAAACACCTTATAGGGACCGGGTTGACCGTGGTTCTGATTTCTATAACGATTATACATTCTCTAACGCTCCTAGGTCGGGTAACTTGTACTTGAGTGAGTTCCGCACGATTCATTACACTCCAGATATATATGTAATCAAGGATGTCACTGTAACCAATTGTGGCGGTACGCTGACCTATAAATGGGCTCCGGGATTTAATCATGATGGTATTCTCCAGTTTGAGTCTGAAACGGATGTATTCATCACTATCGATATCGACCGTAAAATTATGCCTATGCCATAGTTAGTACGGTCCGATGACCGCTTCTAGTCTATCACGCTTCTCTTTCCCGGGTGAGGTAATTTGATTACCAAAGCCCGGGAATACCATTACCAGGGCGTGGTATCTTATAATAAGACCAATAACCCTAAAACACATAAAACAAATGAAAACAAAATGGTTAATGCTGTTGGCGGTCCTGGCGACTATGTTCGCAAGCTGCCAAAAAGAAGAGAATGGTTTTCAATCTACTGACGACGCAGAACCCGCCTCCGGCGTGCGTGTGGTGATTGACGGTGAGAAGGATCTCCGTACGGAGACGACCCGTGCCGGAGGAACGAAAGTGTATTTTGAAGGAGGATATGCGACCGGTGCAGGGCTGTATGATTCGGTAGAACGTCCCATTGTTGAAGCCCATCCGGATGATGGATATGAAGTGGACTATTTTTATGGAGGTCCGCAGAATGAGCCAAAGAGGTATGATTATGCTAAAAGCGATTCAGCTTCCTTTGGTGTTGATTTATCCAGAGGCGACCACCTTTTCCACTGCGGCTTCAAGAAGAAACAACAGCTAACCTTAACTGTACAGGCTGCCCCTTCTGAAGGAGGAATGATTTCACTTGATGGAATGTCCTTCTTTAGAGAACGTTCCAGGAAATTATACAGTGGAGAAAAATGGTTCATTCAAGCTGTTCCTTCAGAAGGATATAAATTTGTCGGATGGAATGTTTTGGAAGGAGATGTAGTGATTGATAATTTCAGAAGTGCCAGCACGCTGATTACCATGAAGCATGCTAACACAAAGGTTTCTGCCCGATTTATCAAGAAGGAATACGTCACAATCAATCTGTCATTTAACCTGCAATTCGGTGCTTTCGTCAATGTGATTGACAATACCAATCATGTAAGCAAACAATTCGATGGTGCGAAAGGAAGCTTCCAAGTAGAAAAGGGAGCAAATGTTACAGTTCGTGTGAATCCGGGTTCCATCAAGGACGGCAGTCAACTGTACCCAACAGCCCAAGTAGATGACATCACAGTCTGGGGCAATAACGGACGTGGTAGCATCATTGCCAGCTCACACGGATGGACTGTGAACTTTACAGCCGATAGTAACTCCAAAGTACTTATACACTGTAAATTTGGAAAATCTATAAACTAATCACTCATATTAAAGCATCCCCTGTCGTTAGTTGCGACAGGGGATATTTGCTTATCTCCAGCTATATAGGGAAATAGCTAGATAGTTTGTTGTTTGGTCATATACATCATCCTCATAGTTTCGATTAAAAAGGAAATCAGCGTCTTGGCGTAGCAATACCCATTTGTCGCTTCCTTCCGCCCTCCAATAAAGGTGGAGTCTAGGGGTTGCATATCCAGTTCCATTATGTTTGGGGTCTAGTCGTCCTTTCGGAATTAAAATTTCCATTTTACCTTTCCAGAACCGTGTCCCGCTCGGAATCTCGATAGAAGTAGTTCCTATTACTTCGTTCCACTCAATGTCATTTTCAGTCCCCTTAGAGTATTTAGTACTTGGACGATAAGAGTTGGACTTCAACTTGAACTCACGCTCCCAACGTGCCTGAATTTCACCACGTAAAGCACCTTCCCCTTTGTTGGAAATGGTATAAATCAAGTTCCAAGGAGAACCATCCGGGACTGAGTTAACCAAAAACCAATTAAATTCTGTCCCCTCGACCTGCATCATCCGGAGTGCTGGCAGGTTATCCGGTGCCGGAGGAAGCACCTCGTACATCCATTCCTCCTGCGTGCTTCCATTCTCATAATCCACCGCCATGAACCATGAGCTTTCTCCTTTCTTCTGAAAAAGCGGGACCAATTCATACATCCCGGGAGATACAGTTACATAGCATTGGATATGTTCACCATTCCATTGTCCTTCCTTCACCCGGATATCTTTCGGCTGGTATTGCTCAATAATCCGTCCGTTCTGCATCAGTACAAAGCGCAGCTTGCCCTCGAAAGAGCACCATCCGGTCCATGTAACTCCGAACACCTTACCTTCATTCTGGTAACAGTCATAACCATACCAAGTGAAATTCGGTCGAATCGTCACTTCATCCTCTCCACACTCCCGTATCTGAATCTTGTCCGTCTTGCCGTACTTTCCCCAGTACTCCACATCAATGGGTACATCCTCCATGTATACCGGGGCTGGGTACTTCAAATCCTTGGTAATCAACTAATTATCAAGGATTCTTCTTTTTATCGGGCGTACTAAAAGTGTACTTCCTGACGAAAAGAAAAAGAAAGAGTACTTTCGCCGTTTTATCAACCTTATATTTATGCTTTATTAACGAAGATGTTGCATATTTCTTCCTTTCTCCTGCTTTTGTTTGCTTTGAAAACGGTATCCATCACTTATCTTTGTAACCCAAACCGATTTTAATGCACAACGTATATGGAAGATTTCAGAGAAACCAACTTCAAAAAGATACAGCAGTTACTTGATAAATGTGTTGCCCATGAATACGGGATGAAAACTAATGCGCTTGCCTTAAAGCGTGAATACCTGACGGAAGCGCAAATGAATGACTACATCCGGCAAGAAATTTTCAACGTGACCGAGAACCTTGTATCCCTATGCCAAAAGAACCGTGCCCTGCACAATATACGTTTTGACATACTGATGCCGGACTGCCTTTGGGAAAGCGGTTTCTTCGAGAATCTCTCTTTTGACGAGCGGAAAAAATATATTTCGTTCCAATGTTCTTCTTTTGATATGGACAAATACCTGCAATCTTCCACTTGCTATGATGAGTAGCTTCCGTTCTTTTCTTCCATTGTGCGCCTTGTCATGCAGACCCAATATCTGGAATACCTCCAACAATCGGAGGACGCCAGTCATGCCTCTGTTCCTTTGGATGAGAAATCAGAAGAACAGCCAAAAGAAGAAGAGAAGGCACAGCCTGAGCCGACCAAGATAGTCGGGAAATCCAATCCATTCAAATCAGTCCTTACAACGCAACAAATCAAACTGTTGGTCGAATGTATCAACGAAGCGCACATATTCACCACGACAATCACCCCGAAAATCCTTTCGGACTTCTTCGCCTGCAAACTGAACGGGGTATTGAAGTCCAACAACAACCGCTTGCTGGCTTATCTGATGATGCAGCTTAGCTGCTACAACTATATCGCTTATGAGTGGCAGTCCGTCATAGCCAACAACAAGCTGGTACTTGCCAAGATAAAAGACAAATACCTCACACGCAGCGACTTGTCGAGCGCGACAGACAACGTGAAGTGCATCTACCCGAAAGGATACGAAATCATAGACAAATACATCAAGCAACTGCAAAAAGGTTGAGCATAGTCTGAGCGGTCAAACAAAGCTCAATTAGACTTCATTTCCAAGCCTTTAACTTTGCCCCCGTTAACAAAACGATGCGGCATGTCGGCATAGGTCAAAACAAAAATATTTCACGTGAGTTACCCGTAACTTATGTGTTGATGTTTTGGAGGATGCCGATTTTTGCCCCATCAAAAATAAAACGAGGGTGCGCACCTTCATATTGTTTCACCAAAAAGTTTCAAGCAATATGGAAAAAACTTTGGAAATGCGAGTGGAAGAACTCGAAAGAATGTTGTTCCTAACCAAGAACGTGCTTAGCTTTGATGAAGCGAGACATTCCTCAACCTGTCCAAAAGTTACCTTTACAAGCTGACTTCGGGCAATCTGATTCCCCATTACAAGCCGCAGGGGAAGATGCTTTATTTTGAGAAGTCCGAACTGGAAGCATGGCTCCGCCAGAATCCGGTAAAGACCAAAACGCAGATAGAGCAAGAAGCGCAGAAGTATGTTCTCAACCATCCCTTAAAGAAGTAAAGCCCATGGAAAACAAAGAAAGCATAGAGGCTAAAGGGAGTGCCATCATGAAAAAGGAGGACTTCGCAGCTCTTTGGAAGATCATCCGCCTAAAAGTGACAGATACCTACGACGTGCCGCCCGAAATCCTTTGGGTGAACGGCTCCACCATCGGGACTTTGGGCAATTTCAGCGCGTCCACAGGAAAGGCGAAAAGCAAAAAGACGTTCAACATCTCCGCCATCGTTGCAGCGGCACTGACCAATGACGAGGTGCTGCACTATTCGGCGTGCCTGCCTCCGGACAAACGGAAAATCCTTTATGTGGACACCGAACAGAGCAGATACCATTGCCACAAGGTGATGGAACGCATCCTGCGGCTTGCCGGGCTGCCGACCGACCAAGACAGGGACGACTTTGTTTTCATCGTACTTCGGGAACAGACCCCTGACATGCGGAAGCGGATTATCGAGTATATGCTGGAGAACATGCCCGATGTGGGGCTGCTCATCATTGACGGCATCCGCGACCTGATGTATGACATCAACAGTCCCAGCGAATCAACCGACCTGATTAACCTGCTCATGCGCTGGTCAAGCGGGTATAACCTGCACATCCATACCGTGCTGCACCTGAATAAAGGGGACGACAACACGAGGGGGCACATCGGCACGGAACTGAACAACAAGGCGGAAACCGTCCTGCAAATCACCAAAAGCACGCAGGACGGGAACATCAGTGAGGTGAAGGCAACGCACATACGTGACCGGGACTTCGAGCCTTTCGCTTTCCGCATCAACGACAGCGCATTGCCCGAAGTCGTAGACGGCTATGTATTCCAGCAGCCCAAGCAGGAAAAAAGTTTCCCGCTTACGGAACTGACCGAACAGCAGCACCGCACGGCGTTGGAAAACGGTTTCGGCAAGCGCACCGTGCAGGGCTATTCCAACGTCATACAGGCGTTGAAGCAGGGCTATGCAAGCATCGGCTACGAGCGGGGACGCAATGTCCTCGTGGCATTGAACACGTTCCTCGTGAACAAGCGTATGATTGTAAAGGAAGGAAAGGGATACCGTTACAATCCCGATTTTCACTACTAAAACAGGTTTGGTTTAGTTCGGACATATATATAAGGGGAACAGACTTCCCGTTTCTCGTCACTCCCGGCAATCAAGCCCGGTACAGTATGGGCGTATATATGAAGGTCTAAACCGGACTGGTACACTTCCCAATTATTCATCATCCACTAAAAAGTTTGCATTATGAACATTGAAGAGGCAAAGAAAATACCCATCGCCGATTACCTGCACAGTCTGGGATATTCACCCGTCAAGCAGCAGGGAGCGAATCTATGGTACAAATCGCCACTGAGGGAGGAACATGAAGCATCCTTTAAAGTGAACACAGAACGGGAACAATGGTATGACTTCGAGGCTGGCAAAGGCGGCAACATCATCGCACTGGCACAGGAACTTTACTGTTCCGACCATCTGCCGTACCTCTTAAACCGGATAGCAGAACAGGCACAGCATGTCCGCCCGGTCAGTTTTTCTTTTCGGCAGCAAAGGTCGGCACCGAGTTTTCAACATTTAGAAGTCCGTGACCTCACCCATCCGGCATTGCTCCGTTACTTGCAGGGGCGTGGCATTGACCTTACACTGGCAAAAAGAGAATGCAGGGAACTGCGTTTCACTCATGACGGCAAGCCCTACTTCGCCATCGGTTTCCCGAATGTGGCTGGCGGCTACGAGGTGCGCAACTCCTTTTTCAAAGGCTGCATCGCACCGAAAGACATCACCCATATCCGGCAACAGGGCGAACCGAGGGAGAAGTGCCTGGTGTTCGAAGGCTTCATGGATTATCTTTCATTCCTCACGCTAAGGACAAAGAACTGCCCTGTCATGCCCAACCTTGACAGGCAGGATTACGTCATACTCAACTCCACCGCCAATGTACAGAAAGCCATTGACGCATTGGGGCAGTATGAACGCATCCACTGCCTGCTCGACAATGACGGGGCAGGCTTCCGGACAACGCAAGCCATCACAGCGGAATACTCCTATCGGGTACGGGATTTCTCGCACAATTACCGGGAATATTCCGACCTGAACGATTACCTGTGCGGCAGGAAGCAGGAACAGAAAAACGGACAGAAACTGCTGTTAAGGCAGAAGAAAGGCAGGGGAATCTAACCCGGCGGAGATAGACACTGTGAGCAACGGGCAGACGTTTCTTAGGGGAAGCAAGGTTATGTTTCGGTAGACCGAAACCGCCTTGCTTTGCTCCCCGCAAAGGAAACCGCTCCCGTCGGTCGCAATTTTCAAGACAACTTCCAAAGACAAAAATGTATGACAGATACAAGGAACAAATCAGGCGGTCGTCCGGCAAAGAACCGGATAGACAAGCAAAGACGTGTGGTCAGCACGAAGCTGACCGAGTTGCAGTATTACGCCGTTAGGAAGCGGGCATCAG
>ENA-OPTB01002719-OPTB01002719.1-human-gut-metagenome-genome-assembly--contig:-NODE-2719-length-10729-cov-4.577572_pt1 | contig 10729 bp, 10 predicted proteins | sample MGYA00241810_ERZ501911 | MGnify/ENA primary metagenome ERZ501911 (study PRJEB25962, sample SAMEA2042304) | human gut metagenome | biome: human gut; feature: human-associated habitat; material: faeces... | reverse complement strand
ATAACTGTAACAATACGTCTTTTACGCCGGACGCATTGAATACAAGACCAACGGCTACTAAGGCAACTACCAAGAATCCGATACCTTTTCCAGCCACAATAAAATGCAGAGCAGCCAATATTATACCAATAACTATCAATGCAATTCCATATAATACTTTTTTCCACTGTATATTTAATTTCATCCGGGCACTCCTTTCCTATCTATCTCGCTGATAAATTTTTCTATAAGTCTGTTCACTTCATCCGGCTGGTCAGTATTGGAATTATGACCAGCATTCTTTATCCATTTAAGCGGTAAACCTTCCCTCTGATGCCATTTCTTATTATAGCTTTTTGCTGAGCCCGCTTTATCCTTTTCTCCACAGATAAGTAATGCCGGACAACTGATATGATATGGTAAATCTGCTTTGATTGCCTCGGCAAGCATTCTGTACCCAAAACCGGCTAGCCTTGCATATTCTTTATGATCTAAGTCATAGGCCATCATCATCTTTCGCATAAGATTCTGACCATAGTCCGTCTCAGAGCACCCTCTTGAACCAGCCCTAAGAAGAGCTTTCCATGGATATATTCTATATAATGGCTCTACTCTTTCAAGAAGCCATATCTCCACTGCAGTCATATAAGACTTTTGAAGCGGTGCAGAATCAATGGAGATAAACCCCGTTATCTTATCCGGATATAATTCCATATACATTTGGGCCAGATATCCACCCATAGACTGACCGATAATGATGGGATTATAAATTTCTTCTTTTACCAGAATTTTATAAAGCCATTCTGCCATGTCAGATAGTCTGTAGCTATTTGCAAATGGTCTGGATAATGCATGTGATGGTGCATCCCATACAAACACATTCTGTTTATTCTCAAAATATTCTATCTGCTTTTCAAAAAGTCTGTGATCTGCTGTAAGTCCCGGCAAGAACACTAACGTAATTCTCTGTTTATCCATTATATTTACAAAATAATGGATGCAGCCACAGGGTGTCTTGTAACTGTTTTCTGTCATTTTCCGTCCCCTTTCCATAAACCATTTCCCAATGATTTATCATTTCCATATATCATTAATATCTTATCGACCTGCCTTGGCTTATTTATACAGCAGAGGCTGTACATCCACCCTATCAAAAAGCTTAAAACTATGAAAGAAACGCTCTTTCACATACGTGATACGATTCGTATCATTCCCGCATATGCTTGTTTTTCAATGTATTCTTCTGATTATCTAGCCTTGCAGCTTCTATTGTTTCGGACACTCCGCCTGCGCTGTAAAGATATGTTCTTATTTTACCCCAACTCTTTCATTCTGCCTACTGCTATTTCATGTTCACATATAATAATGAGATCGCATTCCACGACCTCATCACCTTCCTATCAAGCGGATATTCGCAATCCGCTTCGCTACTTGCTCATAACCGAATAACTTTCTTTCGTTTTACTGTTATTTTTCTTCAGAATTAAACAGTTCACTTAACGTTTCCGCATTTTCCTGCAGTACCTTCAACACATACTTGTCAAAATGTCTCGCATCCTGTGTCGAAGAACCAAATTCATAGGTTTCCTGCCCATAATCCATAACATCAAACCCCGGAGTTGCTTTGCTGGCTCCTTTTGTTCTGTAAGAAGCTGCATCTTTCAGAGTAAAATTCACCTCTCCATTCTCATAAGATACCCAACTGCTGATGTTTGTTCCTGTTGCTTCTGTGGCAGTTCCGTTTTCTGTCTGAGTCTGCGCCGCTGCTTTTGTTACTTCCACAGCTCCTTCCACATATTGTCCATACATTTCATCAACATAAAGTGCCAGTGATTCCCCCAAAATTTCAGACGGAACATGTCCACCATCCCACTGCCATTCCAGTTTGGCATCTGTTCCGCTGTTAAGCCATGCAATCTGCATGTTCATAGACGCAAATAGAGACATATCACCTTCGGATGCACCCATTACAATTCTGGTCCATGTCGGGCTTTCTGTATCTTCATCTCCAATATAGTTAATTGGATTATACAGGTCTACAATATTATTTCCGTATTTGTCACCATCCTCGATAGAGGCGATATCACTTTCATAAGATTCCAGCATTTCTTCATAACTGCTGTAGTTTGAAGAATCTGTTTTTGTACCTGCAGACTGTGTAGTTCCGGCATCCGGAGTTCCGACCTCATCTCCCATTCCACTTGTAACCAGGTCATCTTGAGCATTGCCGTCCGAAGTTTCTCCACCTGGCATGCTTCCGGCTGGTGCTCCATCCGGCTTTTCTCCATCTGAGTCATTTCTATCCGGTATTCCGTCCGGCTTTTCACCCGGCATTTCATTTCCATCCGGACCATTTCCATCTGGCATTCCGTCTCCTGGACCTGCATTTTGTCCGGATTCTCCTTTGGCATATCGTCCTTCCAGAAATGCCTGAGCTTTCTCTTCTGTTGTCATCTGTGACACACTCTCATCACTCAGTGCATTTCCATCACTGTCAAACCATGTCCAGTCATCTGCATAATCCAGATTTTCCAGATACCATTCCAGATTTTTTTCAAATTCTTTCAGATAAAGCGTAAGATAAGTTCCACCGTATCCGTTGGTATCTGCATATTTTTCCACATCATATTCTATCGTCAGATCCACTACATCGTCCTTATCCCCATCTCCATTGATATCAATATCCACTGCCGACTCGCTGACACTCAGATTCTGATCATTGATATACTCCATATATTCCTTAGACAGGCATTCTGCCAGCTTTTTCTGAAAATCCGTATTAAATTCATAATCCGTATCAAGATAATATTCAAATGCCATTGCCATATCTGCTTCCTGTAAAGAAGTGATTGCGCTGTATGCAACGCATCCCCATACTCCATCTGAAATTTCAGTGTTCTCTGATCCTATGGTCTCCGAATACGTCCCATCTTCATTCTGATAGATTCCAACTGCCCCTGCTTCTACTTCATACGGGAAATAATCCGAATTGTCAGAAGTTGCTGCTACCATTGCAGCATGTGCTCCACCGCCGGAACCTCCCGTAGACACGAAATATTCTGTATTTCCCGGAAGGTTTCCAAGAATGATATTATACTTTACAAAACGGATTGCATTTTTCTGATCTACCAGACAGAGCGGTGCATCACCAGTATAATATTCCTCCCCATTCTCATCCGTTGCCGTACTCTGTTTGCCACGGTTTCCACATGCCACATTGATATATCCATATGCCGCATTGCCGGAAGATGCCTTTTGATTTTCCTGTGCACTGTAACCTGCTGCTCCTGTATTTATAATAACCGGTGCTGTAGATGCAGTATAGGTCTGTCCGTTTGCATTCGTAATTTTGGCACTATCATCAATCACGAGCTGTCCATTTACTTCTTCCGAATAAGTTTTCCCTGTTACATCCTCCGTTCCGTCCCCATCTGTATCAATTCCTTTTACATATGCACCAGGAACATTTACAGAAACGCCCTGATAATCCGGCAGCTCCGGATTTGCAACTGCGCATGTTACAGACATTGTCCAGGAATCTGACTGACTGTCATAACTCCATGTAATTTCATCGTTGTTTGAAATATTTAAGATACTTTCAATTTCTGTCTGTTCTTTATTCTCCTGCTCTGCGCTTACGTTTCCTGCTCCACATGCTGTGATTCCCAGCACCATTGTCATTGTTGTTATCATTGCAGTTATCTGCTTTCTTTTCATTGACTGTGACCCTTTCTTAATCAGAATTTTTTTACGGACACGATTATATGAGAAAAACCTTGAAAATTCCTTGAAAAAATAAATTTCCAAGCAAATTCACAAGGTTTTCACAAATCTTTTATTTTCTGTAAAAAAACGGAAAGTCTATTATAAAACAGTTCCATCCATTCTCGCTTATCACTGTTATCTCTGTATGATGCTTTGCAGCAATTGACTGTGCAATAGCCAGACCCAATCCATAATGCCCCTCTTCCGGGTTTGAATCATGATAGAATTTTTCAAAAAGTCTTCTTCGTTCTTCCTCTGGAATAGCCTCGCCCTGGTTTTCCATAGACAGCCGTACCTTTTTCTCGTCTTTCTTTAGGACAATCTTTACTTCTTTTCCGGCCTCTGTATGCCGGATTGCGTTTTCCAGAAGGGTTTCTGCCATTCTCTCCAGCATTTCTTTGTTGCCGTCAATAACCAGATTCTGTTGTATATCAGTTATCAGTATAACCGCTTTTTCAAAAGCCATTGCCTCAAACTCCAGAGAAATCCCCTCTATGCACTGGCTGAAATTTACGCTCTCCCGGAAACTTTTTTCTTCCTGATACTCCATTTTGGAATAGTCCAGAAGCTCTATTACCAGTTTGCGCATTTTTTCATTTTCTTCTGCCGCATAATCCAGATATTTGCTGTGAATTCCTTCTCTTTCAAGCATATCCAGACTTGCCTTCATAACTGTAACCGGTGTTTTCAGTTCATGTCCTGCAAACAGTACAAACTCTTTCTGCAAACGGTTTGCTTCCTCTAAGGGTGCAACTATTTTTCCTGTAATTTTCCATGCCGGATAAATCCATAATATTCCTAAAACGAAAGCTACCAGCAATGAGAAAATGAAATATTTCTGCTCTTCCATCTTTAGAGATGTGATATCCGCAAAGGCAATGAGCAATTCCCCTTTATGAACAGAAATTTCAAACTGATAATTTTCATAACTCCCAGATGTTTTTTTCGTTTCCAGAAATTTTTCTGCTGTTTCTATGATCTCCTCTTCTGAAAATCCAGTATCCGGCAGCATATTTTTAACATATAATGTCCCATCCTCTGCTTTGGCTACAAGATAACTCTTTTTGACATAGCTGTCTTCTTTTTGCTCCGTTACTGTTACTTTTTCACTTCTGGCACCACTAATTCTTTCCTGTTCCTTTGGAACTTCCTCTTGTTTATTTCCGTTCTGATCGGATACAATCTGAAATTTCATGTTCAAAATCCTGGAAATACTGTTCTTATTATTCTGCACATAAGAAAAATTCAAAAGTGCCAGAATGAATATTGCCGCAATCATATAAATCAACAGAAGAAGTCCCATGATTTTCTTCTTAAACTGTTTCATCGTTTTTCCCTCTGAGACGATACCCGACACCTCTGACTGTCTCAATCACTGTATCCGTTTCAATAAATTTCAGCTTCTTGCGCAGAAAAGAAATATATACCTCTTCATTATTGTATTCTACATCTGTGTCATATCCCCAGATTCGAACCGTAATCTGCTCTTTAGACAATATCTGATTATAATTTTCCACAAAATAAGACAACAGTGTATATTCTTTTCCTGATAATTTCACCTTTTTATTTCCAACCGAATTTTTCAATATACGGCTGTTTTTTTCCAGTACAAAATCTGGCCGCTCCCCGGTTTCTTCTTCCTCTTCCTTTCCCTTTTCATTTTTCCTTAGCAGGACTTTTACACGTGCATCCAGTTCTTCTATTTCAAAAGGTTTGGTAAGATAGTCTTCTGCACCTGCATCAAATCCCTGCAATTTATCCTGTAGTTCCACCCTGGCCGTAAGCATAATAACCGGTGTCCTAACTTTCATACTCCTCAAATTTTTTACTATGGAAAAGCCATCTATTCCTGGCAGCATTACGTCTGAAATAATTGCATCATAAGAATTTTTTAATGCGGTCTCATATCCGGATATTCCATCATGGCAGACAGTTACCTGAAAGTTCTTACTGTGAAACCAATCATATAAAACATCTGCCAGACGTATTTCATCTTCTATGATTAAAATTTTTGTCATAACCTGTATTATATCTCCATTTCATTTACCTTCATTTATTTACTATACCATATTCCAAGGCAAATCCATATAAATCCACAAAAAGTTTAAGATATTAAAAGTAATAGCGACTTATAAATTTGATAATATGTTTTATTTCAGAAGCTGATTTGTAAAAAAAACACCTTCAAGCTATTTTATTATAGTCTGAAGGTGTTTGTTTAATCCAAATCTCTGGTAATGTTTGTGAGCCATTTACCTCTGATATAGTGTATGAAGACCACGGGCATTTTTTCGAACTCATCCAGAGTCATTACAAAGTATACCCAGATAGGCGGCAATTTTAAGACATATGCAGCAAGGAAGGTGAGTGGAACTGCAACAAGCCACATAAATATGGAATCTATGATCATTCCAAATCTGGAATCACCACCACCTCTGAAGCAGCCGCATATAAGACAGGTATTGATGCCTTCTCCCACAAGGCGCCAGGTTGTCATAATTATAAAAATGCCAAGATAATAAATGGCCGTCTCTGTCAGTTTATCCCGATAGAAATCCAGTATCAGAGGACGAAGTGCCAGAATAATGACGCATCCGATCAGACTTACAACCATTGTTATTCTGAGCATACGCTTTCCATATTCTCTTGCTGCATCAATATTGTCTTTACCAAGTTCCTGACTGACAATGATAGTAGTCGCATTGGCAAAACCACGACAGGCGATCGCGCCAATATTTACCACCATAACAGCAACCGCATTTGCGGCAACCATATCATCTCCAATATGGCCGAGGATTGCTGCGAATGCTGAACTGGCAAAACTCCAGACAACATCATTTATTACAGCCGGGGTAGCAATTTTCATAAAGTCCTGGAACAGAATACCTGATTTCGCAAAGAAGTATTTTATACGGAATCTGACATCGGAACTTCTTAATGAGTAGACGAGGCAGATCAGTACTTCTGTGATTCTGGCAATGACAGTACCAAGAGCCACACCGGTAACGCCAAGCTTTGGAAGTCCAAACAGACCAAAGATAAAGGTGGCATTACAAATTACATTGACACAAAGCGAAACAATGTACGTGACAGAGGGCAGCATTATTTTTCCGATACTTCGAAGGGCACTCATAAAAACCTGAGAGAATCCCATAAACATAAATGAAAATGAAATCATTCTTAAGTATTCACTGCCGGCAGCAATCGTATCCGGACTGCTTGTAAAGATCTTCATGATCGTAGTTGGCATAGAAAAGGAAATCACAAAAAACACGAGGGAAACGATCAGTGAGATTCGTTCCGCCAGACCGAGAATTCTTTCTACTGTCTTTTTATCACCTTTTCCCCAGTACTGTGCACATAAAACGGAAGCACCCGTGGCCATACCATAATATAAACAGAAAAGAATAAAAGTATACTGGTTCGCAAGGGATGACGCCGACATGGCAGTCTGGCTTACATATCCAAGCATTACCGTATCGGCAATGTTTACCAGAGTTCCGATCAGATTTTGGATCATGATTGGAAAGGCTAGTTTTGAAGCATATTTTAAGAAATCGTTTTTATTTAGCATACACGGTTTTTCCTTAGTTCTTAGTACTCACAGCCAATTATATCATACTCTTGCATTATAAAGATATACTTTTTAGAATTATTTTTTATCTAAAACTCTTCACATTAATCCATTTTCCATCCGACCGGAAGGATCAGCGCCAACGATTTTCATAAAAATCTCTGGCATTTCACATATTTTCATTTACATAAGCTTCCACCATAGCAAAATTTCTTATCATTTTTGCCCACAAATTTACGACAGATCTGACACTACTTTACAATACCAGACAAAAATCGCCTTCCATTATCAAGATGTGAGTGCTAATTTTTGGTGTCAGCTAATTGCTACGCTTTCCAGCCTTGTGATTTCACTCTCAATTCTGGACATCTCACTTACATGGTTATATGCGTCCATTGTTACATCTATGTGGGCGTGTCCCATAATATATTGAAGAACTTTTACGTCTATTCTCTTTTCTGCCATTCTGGTACAAGCCGTATGTCGCATAATGTGAGCAGATACCTTTGGTAACAATTCAGCATTTCTATGTTCAGTCTTTGCAATTTGAACTTCTTTTTTGTTATATGCGTCTACAATATTATATAAGATATTGTTTATCGCATTAGGCATGAGTGGTCTGCCGGACTTTGCCATGAAAATGAATCCTTTATAACCGTCTATCTCAACATCTTTTCCTTTTTGAAGCATAAAGTTTAATTTCTTTTGTTCTTCAAATGCTCTTTGTACATCTGATGTCATAGGGATAGTTCGGATTCCAGAATCCGTCTTTGGCGTGGAAATATGGAATTTATAGCCATCTCCTAAATCTTTATAAATCAACTGATGGTCAATACTTACCGCTTTTGTTCTGACATCTACATCTTCCCAAGTCAATCCAATCAGTTCTCCGCACCTTACACCTGTTCCTAACATGATTCTAAGCATTGGATAATAGGTGTTGTATACTTGATTATTTTTCACAAATTCCAGCATTTTTTCCTGTTGTAAAACTGTTAAGGCAATACGTTCTTCTGCCTGTCTACCATAATCACTGATAGAAAACTTTGCCGGATTTTTGCGGATAATATCATCATCAACAGCCATTTCCAGTGCCGGATAAATCATATTGTTAATAAATTTTATTGTAGAATATGCGTATCCTGCTTTAGAAAGTTTTGAGTAAAACGATTTGATGTGTGATGGTAAAATCTGAATAACCTTGATGTTTCCAATTTCATCTTTGACACGATTCTCCCATGTTTTCAGATAATTTGCTCTAGTAGATTCTTTCAGCTCCCCAGTGGACATATATCTTTCAAACAATTTATTAAGAGTAAGTTTTTTGATTGCTCCATCAGTTAAAATGTTATCTTCCAAGTCTTTTACAATCTGCTTTTCCTTTTCCCTTAATTCCGGTAAATCTCTTGCATATACTGTCAGACGCTTTCCGCTTCTTATATCTGTATAACGGTAACTGTATCTACCATCTTTACGCCAGCTTTCGCCCTCTCTTAATTTTCTTCCTTTATGGTCTTTTCTGCTATTTGCCATGAGAAACATTCCTTTCTGTAATAGCCCCCTTTTTTGTTCTCATGACGTGGTTATGTCTATAAATATTATACCATATATCACAAGAAACATAAATGAAAAAGGGTGTTATTCTTCCAGATATGAGAGGTAATTTTTAACTTTTTCTACCGAATAAAGAACCCTACGTCCAATCACAATTTTTGCACCTGCCTGTTCTCCAATCTTTCTTGCAGTAGCATGACCACAAGATAACATTGCAGACAATTTATCTATATTTACCGTTATCGGCTGTGAGGTTGGTCTTTCTTTTGTTTTGTTCATCTGTCAGCCCTCCTTTTACCGACCTGTATTATCGTCATTTTCTGCACACCAGTAAAAGTATCACTCTCCTTTACCATGTGCTTTTTACAAGCAATCAGACGGCTTCGGCAAGCTCCGCTGGTATCTCAACCATTCCCATTCCTGTGGGCTGAACCGTGTCATACGGGTGTATCATTATCCTGTGTTGCAGGTCATGGCAGAACGACTTTTCCAACGGTCGCTCCCAGATCATTGCATGAATCGCTATCTCCCGATTGGAAAAGTCACGGCGTACAACCTCTGATGGCTCACTGCAAGCACAAACGTATCTGACTGCTTTATTCACTTGTCAAAGAACTGTTAGGCTCTTGTCAGCCTGTATCAATTCATTTTTACAAATGGACTGATACAGAATGATAAGAAAAAGCGGAACAGGAAAGAGGGGAGTTTGTTAAATCATGCTCCGCTCAAATATTACTTAATGTTCGTCTATTTCAAATTCACATATCATTTTCAAAAGGGCTTCTCTGATACGTCCCTTTAATTCCATATCAACCACAATGTATACGTTGCCGTATTCATCGTAGAATGGGCGTAAACAGCATTTTGATATGTACGCTTCATAGAACAGCAACAGCTTCTCTATGGCGTTTTCGTTACCGTCTACGGCTGATGATATGAGGTAGAAAGATGGAAGTGTATGTTGCTTATTCTTCATCTTGTTTTTTCTCCTTTAATTGTTTTCTGATTTCTTCAAGTGAATTTCTTCTGTGCCTGTATGATGTACTTCGGTTGATGTTCAGCTTTTCGCCTATCTCCGAATCACTCATATCCAAGAAGAAAAACATCAATACAATGTTCCGGCTCTGCTCCGGCAACTGTTTCAGTGCTTCTGCAAGTTCTTCATCAAGTACACGGATTTCTGTACCGCACACATCGAATGTTGTATATTCACTTTCGTAATCGTCCCATACAATCAATTTTTCAACAACAATCTCTGGAAGCTCACAAAAGGATATTTCCTTTGCCTGTCGTCTGGCTAATTCCTTGCGGTAATTACGGACAATTCCTTTCACAACTTTTTTGAGCTTACAGTCGAACTGACACTGTATCGTCTTTTGGAAGTCTGACGGTTTCACAATCACACCCCCTTTCCGCTATGAAGTGAAAAGTATGTATCCCTCTTTCCGCACCATATCTGTACGGCAGGGTGTGATTTGTTGCAGGATTGAAAAAGTTTTTTGTAAATATGAAAACAGCCTATTTGCATCAATAACAAATAGACTGTTTTTAAAACACCTGATATATGAGTTTTTAATTCATGTTCAAGGGCTGATGATATACTAAGAAAAAGAGGAAATAAATTCGGTTGTCGGTATAGACTGCCTGTTTTACTTAGAATCACAAATTGCTCCTTGACCAGAGCAATCCTGTGAAAATAGAAAAAGGACAGCTCTGGTTATACCAAAACCGTCCCTATATTTTTGGACATTATAAAAGAGATTACCCACAGAACGGTTTTTTTTATTTACCGAACGAGGTAATATTTTTACTTGAATTTACAGTGCATATAATATGAGTTTTTAACACATTCTAATC
>ENA-OPTB01002718-OPTB01002718.1-human-gut-metagenome-genome-assembly--contig:-NODE-2718-length-10735-cov-2.573315_pt1 | contig 10735 bp, 10 predicted proteins | sample MGYA00241810_ERZ501911 | MGnify/ENA primary metagenome ERZ501911 (study PRJEB25962, sample SAMEA2042304) | human gut metagenome | biome: human gut; feature: human-associated habitat; material: faeces... | reverse complement strand
GCGCACATCCACATAATCCGCTGAAATATAGCCCTCACTGATCTGAATCCAGCCGTCCTGCTCGCTGACAATGGAATAACGCTCATTTTTCAGCGCCTGTTCCAGCACCTGCCGGGGGTATGCCCGCTCCCGGAACTGCTCCGTCGTGCGGGTATAATGCTCCCCGTCCCCGGATTCAAAAAAGTCCAGGGTGATGGTCACCGTAGCATCCCCGTCAAACCGGTTTTCCCACACACAGTAGACCTCGTCCAGGTCAAACAGGAACACCTGATCCCCCAGAGTCACCCGATGCTTGTGCAGGGTGTTCACGTCAAACAGGAACAGCCCTCCCGGTTCCGTATATTGACTCACCCGGCGGAACACATTCTGAATATCCGGAAGCCCCGGCAGGTGGTTCAGACTGTCCAGCATGCAGATGGTCACGTCCACTGTACCGTACAGTTCCAGACGGCGCATGTCCTGGCACACATACTGAATGGGCAGACCACTTTCGCACTTCTTCTCCACTGCCTCGTTGAGCATGTCTCCGGAGCCGTCCACCCCGATCACGTCATAGCCCCGGCGTGCCATAGCCTCCGACAGAGTGCCGGTGCCGCAGGCAAGATCCAGCAGCACACAGTCCTCCACCGGATGCAGTTGGCGGATCAGCTCGTCCAGATATGCCGCCCGGGCTTCGTAATCTACGTTCTCCGTCAGCAGATCGTAGTACCGGGCAAAGACGCTGTAGCTCCGGTCACTGTTCATGTTCGTGATCCTTCATGCGGCTGAACACAATGCTGTAGCCATCACAACCGTTGATGAGCGAACGGTTCACCCGGCTGATGGTGGCAGTGCTGGCGCCGGTTGCCGCCACGATATCCGTATACACATGATGCTCGTTCAGCATTTTCGCCACCTGCAGCCGCTGGGAAATGGCCTTCAGTTCCTGTACGGTACAGAGATCCTCAAAGAACTTGTAGCATTCCTCCATGGTTTCCAGGGTCAGAACCGCTTCAAACAAAGCATCTACGCCGAATTCCTTTAATTTATTGTTCATAGTCAATCCTCCGTGAACATCTTTCCTTTCCAATTATTTTAGCACACTAAAATGGAAAAGTAAAGAGGGAATTTCAATGGACAATGGGATGCAAGCTCGGATTATGGTAATATTGCACAGAGCCGCCGGACGGGCTTTGGGCATGCTGCCTTATAACCCGAACCACTCCTTGAATGTTCCACTGAGCATCCTCTGGTTGTCCGCAAAGCCGAACCCCAGATTCATAAATCGTGCAAACTCCTCCGTTGGCTCCCACATGGGAAAATCCGTACCAAACATGCAGTTTTCCACGCCGTAGTGCTCTATGAGCTTCCGGGCATATGCAGGATCCAGCATCGGCAGGGAGCTGCTGGTGTCAAAGCGGATATTGGCATTGCCCCGCAGACACTCCCGTGCCTCCTCCCAGCAGCGGTATCCGCCAAGATGGGACGCCATGACCCGCAAAGTGGGAAAATCCTGCATCACCCGTGCCAGCCGCTCCGGCTTGGAATAAGCATACCGGTCATCCCCCATATGGATCAGCACCGGCAGCCTGCCTGCGATCTGCTCATAGATTTTGTATGCGCCGGGACTGTCTATGTCAAAGCGCTGAAAATCCGGGTGCAGCTTGATGCCGTGCAGCCCCAGACGGATAATCCGGTTGGTTTCCCCCTCCAGGTCAGCGTAATCCGGGTGCAGGGTGCCAAAGCCGTAAAATTCCGGATGCTTGCCGCATTCCTCTGCAATAAAATCGTTGATGCTTTCCACCTGATGACTGGTGGTGGCGGTGGAGCAGACCAGGTACCGCTTGGTGCCGATCTTGGCACCGCACTGGAGCAGCCGCTCTGCATTGCCCTCCTCCGCCATGGGAATATCATAAAAATGTCCGATATTCACCGTTGCCTTTTCTGCAATTTTTGGCGGAAAAATATGTGTGTGGGCGTCCATAATCTCAAATTCTTCGCATTGAAACTTTTGCAAGGTGCATTCCTCTTTTCCGGTAATCCGGACGGCAAACCGCCGTCCCGCCGCCCTTTGCGGCTGCTTCTATTGTAACATGCAGCAGCAGATTGCGCAAGTCCGTCTTTAGAATTTGTCACCAACTTGTAAAGGAATTCTTATTGAAATTCACGAAAAAATACGGTATAATCATGGGTGCAGGAATTCGCTGCATACAGAGAGACAAGAAAGGACATGAGCACAACAAATGTACTACTGCTGCGGCATTACAAGTCAGGGCGTCATGCCCCACAACGAGGATGCGTTTCTGATCCATAAGACCGTGATCACCGACGGGGCATTGGAAGCAAAGCTGGCGCCCCCTTTTCTGCTTGGGGTCTCCGATGGGGTATCCGGAGAGGCATCCGGTGAAGTCGCCTCCCGGCAATGTCTGAATCTCATCAGCAGCATCCGCTTTTCCAGAAAGACCAATATGGAACGCAAGCTGGAGGATGTGCACAATCTGCTTGCCCAGTACGGCGCCGGCAACAGCGAGACCCGGAACATGCAGGCAACCTTCTGCGGCATCGGTGTAGACGAAAACAATCTGCTGCATTTTTTCAACGTGGGTGATTCCCGGCTATACCGGTACCGGAACGCAAAAATGCGGCAGCTTTCCACGGATCAGTCCCTGGTGCAAATGCTCTACAAGGAAGGCACCATTACCAAAGAGGAGCAGAAAACCCACGCCTACCGGCACATTATTTCCCCGGTGATGGGCAACCTGTCCCACACCCCCACCCCGGATATCCAGCATGCAGGAGAGCGGATGGCATACGGAGATGTGCTGCTGCTGTGCACGGACGGTCTGTCCGATGTGGTATCCCCTTCAGAAATGGAGGAGATTCTGGCACTGCCCCTGCCTCTGCCCCGGCGGCTGGAGCGGCTCATTGCCCTGGCGCTGAAAAAGGGCGGCAAGGACAATGTGACCATTGTGGCAATGGTATTCTTTGAAGCATAGGCTGTACTGAGGTGATGCCCTTGGATGCCTGTACCCTGACCGCTGCAGTCACAGCTGCTGCCAACAGCCTGGCATGCAGGATGGACGATGATGAGCTTGCCGTTATGGCAGCCATGTTCACCCAGTTGGGAGATACCCTGGCGCTGATCGCCGTGCAGCGTGGACTCTGCAATGCAAGGCGGCAGAAGGATTCATCTGAACAAACGAATGCGCAGGCATAACCGCCTGCGCATTTTTTATGCTTACAGCCCAAAGGGTGCAATGCTCCGGGCAAGGATCCCCTTCATATGTGCAATGAGAATCCCGTAATTGGTCATGGGCACCCCCTGGGATCTGGAAAGGGCATACCGGTACCGTACCTCCCGGGTGTTCAGCATGCAGCCGCCGCAATGCACCACCATAGCATACTGCTCCAGCTGCTCCGGAAAATCCGTACCGCTGGTAAAGTCAAATTCCAACTGCCTTCCGCTGTGCTTTTTCAGCCATGCAGGCAGCTTCACGGTGCCGATATCCCCGCACTGCCGATGATGGGTACAGCCCTCGGATACTAAGATCCGATCCCCGTCCTGCAAATGATCCGCCGCCATGGCACCGGCGGCAATGGCGGAAAGATTCCCCTTCGCCCGTGCCATGAGAATGGAGAAGGAGGTCAGAGGCACGGATTCCGGGGTATCCCTGGACACCTGACCGAACGCCTGGCTGTCGGTGATGACGATCCTGGGCGGCGTATTCAAAGTGCTTAGGGTTCTGGGCAGATCCTCTGTCTGACACACCACTGCGCTGGCGTGAGCATCCAGCACGTCCCGCAGCACCTGCTGCTGGGGCAGGATGATCCGACCCTTGGGAGCGGCTTCGTCAATGGGGATCACCAGCACCACCAGATCCCCCGGCGCCAGCAGATCCCCCACCAGCCGGGGGGATTCCTCCCTGGGCACTGCCTGGATCATCGCCTGCTTCAGAGCATCAATGCCCTCTCCGGTGCGGGCACTGACAAAGACCCCTTCCCCATCCCGGCGGTCAGTGAGATCACACTTGTTCCGCACCAGCACATAGGGAATGCTCCGGCTGTTCAGCTGCTCCAGCAACGCAAGCTCAATTACATCCAACGGCTCTGCCCCATTGGTGACCAGTATCGCAAGATCCGTTTTCCGCATGACCTGCATGCTTTTGTGTACCCGCTGGCTGCCCAGCTCTCCTGTATCATCCAGACCGGCGGTGTCGATCATCAGCACCGGCCCCAGGGGCAGCAGCTCCATAGCCTTGCTCACCGGATCGGTGGTGGTGCCCGGAGTGTCGGACACGATAGCCATGGGCTGATTGGTCACAGCATTCATCAGACTGGATTTTCCGGCATTGCGCTTGCCGAAAAAAGCAATGTGCAGCCGGTCAGCGGACGGGGTTTCATTCAGACTCATATGCATACCTCCTATAAAAATGGGCGCACTGCGGGATTCGCAGCACGCCCTTGTGCTTTTTGCTCAGAACCGGAAATCCCGGCTGCCCTGTTTGATCTTGTCCAGATTCTCCCGGACGATCTGCTGTACCTTCTGGCTGGGGGTGGTGGGAATCTCCTTCTGGATCAATGCCCTGCCCACCTCTCTGGTGTGGGGGGACGCATAATCCTCCAGGTATTCGTCCAAGGTCATCAGCGCATTGGGGTGGCAGCAGTTCTGGATCTGCTTGCTCTTGCAAAGCTGCATGAACCGGTCACCGGTTCTGCCCTCCCGGTAGCATGCGGTGCAGAAGGAGGGAATATACCCCATGTCCATCAGCCAGCACACCACCTCATCCAGGGTACGCTGGTCGGATACGTCAAACTGCTCCGTATCGTGGGGACGTTCCTCCTCGCAATAGCCTCCCACGGAGGTTCTGGATGCGCCACTGACCTGGGAAATGCCCAGTCGCAGCAGCTTTTCCCGGACATCCTGGCTTTCCCGGGTGGAAATAATCATGCCGGTATAGGGCACTGCGATCCGGATCAGAGCACACAGCTTTGCAAAAATCTCGTCGCTGATGCTGTTATCAAAAGCGTTGGGATCAATGTCATCCGCATGCTTGACCCGAGGCATGCTAATCGTATGGGGGCCCACCCCATGTACCGCCTCCAGATGCTCCGCATGCATCAGCAGTCCGGCAAACTCATACCGATACAGCTCCAGACCAAACAGGACGCCCAGTCCCACATCATCAATACCGCCCTCCATGGCACGATCCATGGCTTCGGTATGGTAGTTGTAGTCATGCTTGGGACCGGTGGGATGCAGCTTCAGATAGCTTTCCTTGTGATAGGTTTCCTGGAACAGGATATAAGTACCGATGCCCGCATCCTTCAGACGGCGGTAGTTTTCCACCGTAGTGGCTGCAATATTTACATTGACCCGGCGGATGGCACCGTTCTTGTGCTTGATCGAATAGATGGTATTGATGCAATCCAGAATATATTCAATGGGGTTGTTCACCGGATCCTCTCCGGCTTCAATGGCAAGCCGCTTATGCCCCATGTCCTGCAGGGCAATGACCTCCCGGGCAACCTCCTCCTGGGTCAGCTTCTTCCGGGCAATGTGCTTGTTCTTCATATGATAGGGACAGTACACACAGCCGTTGACGCAATAGTTGGACAGGTACAGAGGGGCAAAAATCACGATCCGGTTGCCGTAAAAGTCCAGCTTGATCTGCTCCGCCAGTTCGTATACCTCCGCCAGCTTGTCCGGCAGCTCGCATGCCAGCAGCACGGAAGCCTCCCGGTGGGTCAGACCCTTCCGCAGCTTTGCCTTTTCAATGATCTGATCGATCAGCTCCACATCCGCCTTGTGGGCATCTGCATAAGCCAGAGTGTCCCGGATTTCATCGTCGTTGATAAAATCATCGGCGCACATGGATTTTACATCATACATACTTTTCCATTACTCCTTTCTTCCAGGAGACGCAAAAAAGCGGCTCCTGCAAAGGCGCAGAAGCCGCGATGGGGTTCAGTCATCGCAGTTGCTTCGCCTTTCCCCTCAGTCTCACTTCGGGTTCAGTTTGTGCAAGGTGTTCCCTGTCTGGGCTGCATTCAGGTTACGGTACTATTATAGCACAGACTGTCTGAAAATGCAATACGCAATCCCGCCTTGACAAAATCAGTCCTTTTCCGGTATACTGTATGCACAATTACAAAGGAGGATGTACATGAATACGGAACGCATCAAAAAAATCAGCGGCGGCCTGTTGATACTGCTGGGCATCTGCTCCCTGACCTTTCTGCCGGGCATGGGCTTTTCCACGGGAACCATCAGCATCGACTCTTTCATACCTATGGCATACATCATCACCGGTGTGTGCCTGCTTCTGAACCGAAGCGAAACCTTCATGATCCGGAGCATGGCGGTACTGGAAGCCCTCTGGGTACTGCCATCCCTGTGGCTCAGTCTGCGGCTGCTCCAGGCTCCGGCTCAAAGCATCGTCACCGGCATTCCCGGCTTTTTCAGCAAGATCCTCTGGCTGTATTACCTGATCCATGCATTTCGGTTCGGGGTGCTGGCTCTGTTGGGCTTTTATGTGCCATACGCCAAAAGAGGTGCCCTGGTAGGCATGATCGTATATGGCGTGCTGGCAGTGTCCAAGGTGTTCTCTCCCCGTGCCTTTGTCCTGTATCTGGGCTATGCCCTATTGTTCCGCCGTCTGCGGCAGGAGGAACCGGCACAGAACATACCACACGCCGGGAACCATCCCAACGGGCAGGGAGATGTGATCGAAACCCATGGAGAAGTGGTACAGGATCACCCGGAAGGATAACGGCGCATGCGGGAGCATATAAAAGAATACGGGAGCATACACCGGAAATCACGCTTCTCACCCGGCGCAGAACCGGCGATTGCGCCCATGCCCGGATGAGGAGGTTTCAAAAAAGCGGTGAAATCCGTCCAATTTGGTTGAATTTATTCCTTTTCGGCACTTGTGTTTTTTCTGCTCCTATGGTACACTAAGATTACACCGGTGATCCCGAATATTACGTAAAGGAGGGATGAAAAAAACATGGATATGTTGATTTGGGGCATTGTTTGTATTGTCATGGCAATTGCAGAAGTGGTCACGCTGCAGCTGGTCAGCGTATGGTTTTCCGTGGGCGCATTGGCTGCCTTTCTGGCGGCGGTATTCGGCGCAGGCAGAACCGTACAGTTCATCGTCTTTGTGGTGGTATCCGCCCTGCTGCTGGCATGCACCCGCCCGATCATCAAAAAAGTGATGTGCAAGAAAATAGTACCCACCAATGCAGACCGTGAAATCGGCAGCACTGCAACCATCATCGAAACCGTGGACGGCGCACGCGGCACCGGCAGAGCCCGCAAGGACGGTGTGGACTGGATCGCAGTTGCCGCAAACGGACAGATCATCCCGGAGGGGACTGTGGTGCGAATCACGGATATCCGGGGGGCAAAGCTCTTTGTAGAGCCGGCAGAAGCCCCCAAGCCTGCCGCATCCGCAGCAAAGCAGTAATACAGCATCGTTAGAAACAACAAAATATGGAGGAAATGTGTATGTTTGGTTCAATATTAGCATCCGGCTTCGGCACACTTGGATATCTGATGGTTGCGATTCTTGTGATCGTCATTTTCCTGGTCAGCCGGATCCGGATCGTTCCCCAGGCAAAGGTTTACATCGTAGAGCGTCTGGGTGCATTCCACGGCGAGTGGAGCACCGGCCCTCACTTCCTGGTGCCCTTCCTGGATAAGGTGGCACGGATCGTGTCCATCAAGGAACAGGTTGTAGACTTTAAGCCGCAGCCAGTTATTACGAAAGATAATGTTACCATGCAGATTGATACCGTTGTTTTCTTCCAGATTACCAATCCGGTACAGTTTGCCTATGGTGTAGAACGTCCGTTGGCAGCAATTGAAAACCTGACCGCAACCACGCTTCGTAACATCATCGGCGAACTGGAATTTGATGCAACGCTGAACTCCCGTGACCTGATTAACACAAAGATTACGGAAACCATCGACCATGCAACTGACCGTTGGGGTATCAAAGTCATTCGTGTGGAACTGAAGAACATTGACCCGCCGGTGGACATCAAGAATGCCATGGAAAAACAGATGAAGGCAGAACGGGAAAAGCGAGAAAAAATTCTCCGTGCAGAAGGTGAAAAGGAATATCAAATCAAGGTTGCACAGGGTGAACAGGAAGCAAAGGTACTTCGTGCAGAAGCCGACAAAAAGGCAGCCATCCTGCATGCAGAAGCAGAAAAAGAAGCAACCATCCTGCGAGGCGAAGCCATCAAGGAACAGAAAATCCGGATTGCAGACGGTGAAGCACGTTCGATTGAAGTGGTTCAACAGGCATTGGCAGACAGCTTGGTGCAGTTGAACAAGGCAAATCCGAATGCCGCTGTTTTACAGCTGAAAGCACTGGAAGCATTCCAGAAGGCAGCAGACGGCAAGGCAACCAAGATTATCATTCCGAGCGAAATTCAGGGCTTGGCTGGTTTGGCAGCTGGCTTAAAGGGCATTGTAGAATCTGACCAGCCGACAGAATCCAGTGAAACTGTGGCACAGGTTGCAAAAAATGGGACGACAATTTCACAGGATGCTCCATAAAGACTAGTTGAAAGAAATTAAATTCCCTAGGAAGCTTTTCTAAGATTTCTAAAGGATTGTACTTTTTCGACAAGAAGAGGCGGCTTCAAGCCGCCTTTTTTTGTTGAAAAAAGTGAAATTTCCAAAAGAAAGAAAAGTTGTAAATGGATACTTGCAAACAAATTTTATTTGTTGTATAATAAAAAAGTAATCATTTCAATTTTTTTGAGGGATGCACTGCCTCATTTTTCCAAATCTTTTTTATTTCTTTTCATTTGTTGTTTTCGTAGAAAAATGCAGCGGCACAGTGCGGATTATCCATAGATTTCACAAAAATCATCAAACCACAAAGAAAGAAAAACCAATCTGTGGAATGAAATTTCAGAACAAACGAGGCAATGTAAAAAATGGTATTTTCAAGTTTATTTTTTCTCTATCTCTTTTTGCCCCTGTCGTTGATTGCGTACTATGTGGCAAAACCCCGTTACCGCAACGCTGTATTGATTGTGTGTTCGCTGGTCTTTTATGCATGGGGCGAACCGATTTTTATCTGGCTGTTGCTGATGAGTACGCTGCTCAATTATCTGTTCGGCAGACTGATTTCTGCTGACCCCGAGAGTCGCACGGCAAAAGTTTCGCTTGTCCTGTCCTTGGTATTCCACCTTGGCATGTTGATTCTATTTAAGTATACCGGATTTTTCATAGAGAATCTGAACAACTGGTTTTCGCTTTCGATTCCTGTTCCGAATTTCCCGTTGCCGATTGGCATCAGTTTCTATACATTCCGTGCAGTTTCGTACATTGTGGATTGCTATTGGGGAAAAGTCGAAGCAGAGCAGAAGTTCTCTCGTTTCCTGCTGTATATGACATTTTTCCCTGTCATTATGCAAGGCCCGATTGCCCGCTATGAAACGATGCAAAATCAACTGGCAGTTCGTCGCTGCAATCCGTCTGACCTGTATGAAGGTATGATGCGTGTAATTATCGGTCTGGGCAAAAAGGTGATTATTGCCGATAATCTGGGAAATATCGTTGACCAGTTCCTTGCAAATGGCAATATCGAACAGCAGACTACATTAGGAGCTTGGTATGGTGTTATTGTCTATGCAATGCAGATTTACTTTGACTTCTCCGGTTATTCCGATATGGCAATCGGAATTGCCCGTATGATGGGCTTTCAGCTGGAAGAAAACTTCCGGCATCCGTTCTTGTGTAAGGACATTACAGAATTCTGGCAGCGTTGGCATATTTCCCTGGGAACATTTTTCCGGGATTATGTGCTGTACATTCCGATTTTCGGTAAGCGGAGAAAATACGGCGGACTGTTCTTAGTCTGGTTTTGTACCGGACTTTGGCACGGTGCAAGCTGGAACTTCATTCTCTGGGGCTTGTATTATGGCTTGTTTATTCTGATTGAATTGCTGATTGGTAAGAAGCGGATAAAAAAAATTCCGCTGGTCATCCGGCATATCTATAATAAAATTGTCATCGTGGTGGGCTTCGGCATTTTCTATTTTGAGGACTTCGGTCAGCTGGGAGCTTGCCTGAAGTGCATGTTTGGATTTGGCGGACATGGCTTGACAGATGCCGTTTTGCAAACCTCCATTATGACAAATGTCTTTTTGTTAGTGATTGCACTGATTGGCTGCTTCCCGATTTTGGAACTGCCGAAACGTGCCATGCAGAAAAGTCCGGGGGCATATCTTACCCTTTCCGTTTGCGGAACAATCTTAGCAGCTGTTATTCTGATTGTATCCAGCATTCTGCTGGTCAATGCAACCAATCGTCCATTCTTGTATCTGCGTTTTTAAGGAGGCATTGTCATGAGAAAAAAGAATTCGAATTCTTCCGTTCCAAGTGGTATGCATTCCCTTGCACAACGCAGCCAGCAGGAACGCCGTCAAAAAATGGAGCAGCAGCGTGTAAGAACTGTTCCACAAGAACCGATGCGAGTTCCACCGCAGCAGCCAGCACATTTTGGACGGCAGCCGATGCAGCAAGTACCGCCACCGCCCGTTCAGAAACCAGAAAAAGCACTCTCACAGGAGGCGTTGCAGGAATTACAGCAGCAGGCAACCCAACAGCCGGAGGAATCCGCTGTTTATAATCGGTTTTTTGAGGATATTTCCGTAGAAGAACCGCAGACTCCGAAAAAATCTGCTCCGCAAAAGGCAGCAGCAGCCGTTCCGCCGACCACTTCGGCAG
>ENA-OPTB01002716-OPTB01002716.1-human-gut-metagenome-genome-assembly--contig:-NODE-2716-length-10744-cov-2.604921_pt1 | contig 10744 bp, 11 predicted proteins | sample MGYA00241810_ERZ501911 | MGnify/ENA primary metagenome ERZ501911 (study PRJEB25962, sample SAMEA2042304) | human gut metagenome | biome: human gut; feature: human-associated habitat; material: faeces... | reverse complement strand
GGGCGCTGATTCCGCCCGAGGTACTCTACGTCTCCGAAAGCGGCATCAGGGGTGCAGAGGACGTTGCCGTTTTATATAAAAATGGAACGGACGCGGTGCTGATTGGCGAAACGCTGATGAGAAGCAGCGATAAAGCGGCGATGCTGCAGGAGTTGAAGAGGGACTGCCATGAGTGAGCAAAAGCAGCGCAGCAAAGATATCATTCGAACTGCAAACATCGCAGAATCTGCACGCCCACGCCTCAAGATCTGCGGGCTGTCCCGACCTTGCGATATCGAATGGGTCAACGACGCCGGAGTTGATTTTGCAGGTTTCGTCTTTGCAAGGAGCAGGCGGCAGGTTTCACCCGAGCAGGCAAAACAGCTGCACAGCGTGTTAAAAAAAGAAATCCCGGCAGTCGGTGTTTTTGTCAACGAAACAATAGAAACCATCGTCGGTCTGGTAGAGGATGGCGTCATTGACTGGGTACAGCTGCACGGGCAGGAAGACGAGGCATATATAAATGAACTGAAAAGCAAAGTCCGCTGTCCGGTGATCCAGGCGTTTTCCGTCCGGATGAAGGAAGATGTGCTGCGTGCCAGGAAAAGCTGCGCAGATTACATTTTGCTGGATCAGGGCAGCGGCGGAACCGGAAGAGTCTTTGACTGGACTTTAATAGAATCTATCGGCCGCCCATTTTTCCTGGCGGGCGGGCTGAATGCAGAGAATATAAAAGAGGCTGTGCGAACGGGAGCCTGGGCGTTCGACGTCAGCAGCGGCGCAGAAACCGACGGTTTTAAGGATCGGGAGAAAATTTTCGCGTGCGTAGCGGCAGCACGGCAGAAGGAGGAATACAACTGATGGAAAAAGGTAGATTTGGAATACACGGAGGACAGTACATTCCGGAGACGCTGATGAATGAGATCATTCATCTGGAGGAGCAGTACGAATTTTATAAAAATGACCCGGAGTTTTGTGCGGAGCTTGATGATCTGTTAAAAAATTATGCAGGAAGACCGTCGCTGTTATATTATGCGGAGAAAATGACAAAGGATCTGGGCGGTGCGAAGATCTATTTAAAGCGGGAGGACTTAAACCACACCGGCTCTCACAAGATCAACAACGTACTCGGCCAGGTGCTGATGGCAAAAAAGATGGGTAAAACCCGCGTCATCGCAGAAACTGGCGCCGGACAGCATGGGGTTGCCTGTGCAACAGCTGCGGCACTGCTCGGACTGGAATGTGAGATTTTTATGGGAAAAGAGGACACAGACCGGCAGGCGCTGAATGTTTACAGAATGAAGCTTTTAGGCGCAAAGGTGCATCCGGTAACAAGCGGAACCCAGACCTTAAAGGATGCAGTAAACGAGACGATGCGTGAGTGGACAAACCGCGTATCGGACACCCACTATGTACTGGGCTCTGTTATGGGACCGCATCCGTTTCCGACGATCGTGCGGAATTTCCAGTCTGTCATCGGACGGGAGGCAAAGGCACAGATTCTGGAAAAGGAAGGAAAGCTTCCGGCAGCTGTTTTGGCGTGTGTCGGCGGCGGCAGCAATGCAATGGGTATGTTCTATGAGTTTATTCCGGAAAAGAAAGTTGCATTGATCGGCTGCGAGGCTGCAGGAAAAGGAATCGATACGGATAAGCATGCAGCAACAATGGCAAAGGGAACGCCAGGTGTGTTCCACGGTATGAAATCCTACTTCTGTCAGGATCAGTACGGTCAGATTGCCCCGGTGTATTCCATTTCCGACGGGCTGGATTACCCGGGCGTCGGGCCGGAGCATGCGTATCTGCATGACATTGGCAGAGCGGAATATGTGCCGGTGACGGATGAAGAAGCGGTAGAAGCCTTTGAGTATTTATCCAGGACGGAGGGTATCATTCCTGCCATTGAATCCGCCCATGCGGTTGCCTATGCCATGAAGCTGGCTCCCACCATGCGCCGGGATCAGATCATTGTAATTACTGTCTCCGGTCGTGGGGACAAGGATTGTGCAGCCATTGCCAGATACAGAGGGGAGGATCTGTATGACTAAGATCAGAGCGGCATTTGAAAAGGGAAAGGCGTTCATTCCCTTTATTACCTGTGGGGATCCGGATCTGGAAACCACAGCAGCGGTTGTCCGAGAGGCTGTACGGAATGGGGCGGATCTGGTGGAACTGGGCATCCCCTTTTCCGATCCCACCGCAGAGGGCCCGGTGATCCAGGGGGCAAACATTCGTGCGCTGGCAGGGGGCATGACCACGGATCGTGCATTTGCACTGGTGGAGAACCTGCGGCAGGATGTGACCATCCCTTTGGTATTCATGACCTACGCCAACGTGGTGTTTTCCTACGGGGCGGACGCCTTTTTTGCCAACTGCGCAAAGGTGGGGATTGACGGCATCATTCTGCCGGATCTGCCCTTTGAGGAAAAGGATGAATTCCAGTCCGTAAGCCGGAAGTATGGGGTGGATCTGATCTCTCTGATCGCTCCCACCTCTCACCAGCGGATCGCTATGATCGCCAGGGAGGCGGAGGGCTTTCTGTACATTGTATCCAGTCTTGGCGTGACGGGTACACGCAGTGAGATCACAACGGATCTGGCATCCATCATACAGGTGGTGCGGGAAAATACAGATGTACCCTGCGCCATCGGCTTCGGCATATCCACTCCGGCGCAGGCAAGACAGATGGCGGAGCTTGCAGACGGGGTCATTGTCGGATCAGCGATCATCAAGCTGCTTCAGCAGCACGGCACACAGGCTGCCCCGGTAGTGGGCGCATACGTCAAGGAAATGAAGCAGGGGATCATGGATCTCTGACAGAAAACAGCCCCTCACAGGATTCGTGAGGGGCTGCGTTTTATGCCTGCCGGGTACGCCGTGACATGGAGTCGGCAGCAGTGGTGGTCAGCTTGCCGATCAGCATGCCGATGCTCAGGGAAGCCAGTACATCCGACGGGAAATGCACATACAGATACAGCCGTGAAAAGGCGATGAGTGCCGCCAGGGGGATGGCTGCCAGACCGAATTTTCGGTTTGCTGCGGTCAGCATATACGCACCGATCACGGAGCAAAGGGTATGCCCGGAAGGGAAGGAGTAATCCAGTGGCGCAGCAATCAACAAGGTAATGGCATCCTGGACGTTGAAGGGGCGGATCCTGCCGATCAGCGGTTTGAGCAGCAGATTTCCACACAGCAGGCAGAGCCCCAATGCCACAGCCAGTGCGGCAGCAGTTTTTCGTGTGGATTTTCTGACGGCAAGCAGAATGGTCAGTCCGATCCAGAGGATACCGGCGTTGCCCAGGGTGGTGATGAAAACTATGATCGGATCCAGTATAGGATGCCGCAGGTGGGTCTGGATCCAGTCCAGGATGAAAAACTCAAATTCCATATTGCCTCTCCTTCATAGTCGATGCTCTCATTATAGCACACACTGACACCGCATGCAAGACGACAGCGGATGGGTTTGGGAAAGAATATGCAGGATTGCCCTTGACCTTTGCCGAAAAAAGTAGTAGAATGAAAGAAACAACATGTTTGGAGGAAGCGTTATGTCTAAGAAATTTATCGTTGAAACATCCGCAAGACACGTGCATCTGACTCAGGAGCATCTGGAAGCTCTGTTTGGTAAGGGCGCCACCCTGACCCATAAAAAGGATCTGTCCCAGCCGGGTCAGTTTGCCTGTGAAGAACGTGTAACCATCGTTGGCCCCAAGCGGGAACTGGCTGGTGTGTCCATTCTTGGTCCGGTTCGTCCTGCTACCCAGGTTGAGCTGTCTGCAACGGACGCACGTTCCATCGGCGTGGACGCACCCATCCGGGAATCTGGTGACATTGCCGGTTCCGGCGCATGTAAGATCGTTGGTCCCAAGGGTGAGATCGAGATCAGCGAGGGCGTGATCGTTGCAAAGCGTCACATTCACCTGACGCCTGCCGATGCTGAGGAGCTGGGCGTAAAGGACAAGGAGATCGTTTGGGTGAAGCTGGATACCGACGGCAGAAAGGCTATTTTTGGCGATGTTGTTGTTCGTGTATCCGAGAAGTTCGCACGGGCTATGCATATCGACACTGATGAGTCCAATGCGGTTTCCGCACCCCGTTCGCTTGAGGGTGAAATCGTAAAGATCTGACCGGGGGGAATACCGCACAGAGGCTGCATCTCGTAACGGGACGGAATCTCCGTCAGATGCACCCTGTGTGGTTTTGCCCTATGGATCTGCATCCGGCGGCAAGGGTATTCTTTGCCGCCTTTTTGTATGTTTTGCATACAGGATCAGATACTAACCGTAAAAACGGTTTTTCGGCTTTGTGCCGGCTAAAGAAAGGATAGAGTGGATCATGGATCAGCGCAATCTGACGATGCTCATGGATTTTTATGAGCTGACAATGGCAAATGGGTTTTTGGAGTCCGGATTGGGGGAGCAGATTGTTTACTTTGACCTGTTTTTCCGAAAGGTGCCGGATCAGGCGGGCTATGCCATTATGGCAGGCGTGGAGCAGGCAGTGGAGTATCTGAAAAACCTGCATTTTACGCCGGAGGATCTTGCGTATCTGCGGAGGCGGAAGCTGTTTTCCGAAGCGTTTCTGCAATACCTGGAGCAGTTCTCCTTCTCCTGTGATGTGTGGGCAATTCCGGAGGGTACCCCTGTGTTTGCCCACGAGCCACTGATTACTGTACGGGGTCCTGCCATGCAGGCACAGCTTCTGGAAACCATGCTGCTGATCTCTATCAATCATCAGAGTCTGATTGCCACCAAGGCGGCTCGGATCGTCCGGGCGGCAGAGGGCAGACCGGTGATGGAGTTCGGCTCCCGCCGGGCGCAGGGGTATGACGGCGCTACATTGGGCGCCCGCGCGGCATACATTGGGGGTTGCTGCGGCACTGCCTGTGCATCCGCCGACCGGGACTATGGGGTGCCTGCTCTGGGCACCATGGCGCACAGCTGGGTGCAGCTATTCCCTACGGAGCTGGATGCATTCCGTGCCTATGCTAAGATCTACCCGGATCAGTGTACGCTGCTGGTGGATACCTACAACGTGCTGCGTTCCGGCGTGCCCAACGCCATTACCGTGTTCCGGGAACTGGCTGCCGCCGGATACCGTCCCAAGGGCATCCGCATCGACAGCGGCGATATTGCCTACCTGTCCAAGAAGGCACGGATCATGCTGGATGAAGCCGGATTTCCGGACTGCGGCATCGTAGCCTCCAATGCGTTGGATGAGTATCTGATCCGGGATCTTTTGGTGCAGGGTGCGAAGATCGACAGCTTCGGCGTGGGCGAGCGGCTGATCACCTCCCGTTCCGAGCCTGTATTCGGGGGCGTGTATAAACTGGTTGCCACAGAGCGGGACGGGGAACTGATCCCCAAGATCAAGCTGTCGGAGAATATAGAAAAGGTGACGAATCCGGGCTTCAAGACCGTATGGCGTCTGTTTGACAACCAAACAGGCATGGCGATTGCAGACGTGCTGACCCTTTCGGATGAGGTGATCGATGAAAGCAAGCCCTATGTGATCTTCTCTCCGGAGCATACCTACAAGCGCAAAAAGCTGACGGATTTTACTGCAAAAAAGCTGCAGGTGCAGCTGTTCCGGGCAGGACGGTGTGTGTACCAGCTGCCCACCTTGGAGGAGATCCGCCGCTACAGCCAGGAGCAGCTGGCCACCATCTGGGATGAGGTCAAGCGGTTTGAAAATCCCCACGCATATTATGTGGATCTGTCCGAGCCTTTGTGGCAGCTGAAGCAGCAGATGCTGGACAGCTATTTCGGTGCAGCATCCAATTGATAAAGGAGAGCATTCATGAAAACAATCGGAATTATCGGCGCTATGCCATCAGAACTGGCTGATCTGCGGGCGGTGTTGCCCTGCGCAAAGCAAGAGACCCATGCAGGCTACAAGTTTTATAGCTGTGAATACAAGGGCAAGCGCATCGTCAATGTATGCTGCGGCGTAGCAAAGGTGAATGCTGCTCTGTGTGCCCAGGTGCTGATCGATCGGATGGGGGCGGAGGTGATCCTGAACGCAGGTATCGCCGGAGGCATGAACCATTGCGTGCATGTCTGCGATATTGTCATTGCCAATGAGGTCATGTCCCACGATGTAAACCCGGAATTTTTGGTCAAGTATCCTCCTCACTGTGCGGTATATCCCTGTGACCAGGCGTTGCAGGAGCGGACGGCGCAGATCTGTGACCGGTTGGGCATCCGGCACCACAAGGGCAGGATCGTGTCCGGGGAAGCGTTTATTTCCAGCAATGAGATCAAGGCGGATATCTGTGCCCGGATGTCTCCGTTGGCTGTGGATATGGAAAGCTCAGCCGTGGGTCAGTGCGCCTATCGGAACCAGGTGCCTTTTCTCAGCATCCGCTGCATTTCCGACAATGCGGATGACGCAGGGGATATGACCTCTGATGAGTTTGAAAAGGTCGCTGCCAAGCAGGTGGCGGATGTGGTGCTGGCACTGGCGGAAGAATCATTCTGAATCGGCAGAAAATCTGTGAAAAAGTCTGGATGTTCATAGAAAATTCACAAACTATTTTCACTGTATGGTATAATAAAACGATGGTGTTGCCCTATGATGTGACAAACGCTGACAGCGCTGAAAAAACGTTGGATGATCCGAAAAGTGCTGCTTTTTAGAATGCAAGAAAGGCTGTGTCCGCCGTGGAGAATAAAATATCCCTGTATGGCTTCAATAACCTGACAAAAACCCTGAGTTTTAATATTTATGATGTGTGCTATGCCAAAAGCCCCCGGGAGCAGCAGGACTATATTGCATATATCGATGAGCAGTACAATTCCGAGCGTCTGACCAATATTCTCTGTGATGTGACGGAGATGATCGGTGCCAGGGTATTGAATATTTCCAAGCAGGATTATGAGCCTCAGGGCGCATCGGTGAATGTGCTGATCGCTGAAAAGGAACTGAATCCGGAAATGATCGATGAATCCTGTAATCTGGGCCACTGGCAGGGCAGAACGGTGCATGCGCACCTGGACAAGAGCCATGTGACAGTCCACACCTTTCCGGAGTATCACCCGGACAATGCAATCTCTACCTTCCGGGTGGATATCGACGTGTCCACCTGCGGCACCATTTCGCCGCTGAACGCCCTCAATTACCTGATCGGCAGCTTTGACTCGGATATCATCACCATTGACTACCGGGTTCGGGGCTTTACCCGGGATGTGAGCGGCAAGAAGTTTTTCATCGACCACAATATTACCTCCATTCAGGATTACATTGATTCTGCCACCTTGCAGCATTACGATGCGGTGGATGTGAATGTGTATCAGTCCAATATCTTCCATACAAAGATGCTGGTGAAGGATATTGCATTGCAGAATTATCTGTTCAATAAGGATGTTTATGAATTGACACCCCAGCAGCGGCTGGACATTTCCGACCGGCTGCGCAAGGAAATGATCGAAATTTTCAGCGGCATGAATATTTATTGATGCCGCCGGGAAAGGGGAAGGCAATGGGGATGACGCAGGCAAATGCCCCGATTTTTGAGGCGCTGCGCAGGCATAAGCAAAATAATGTAGTACGGCTGGATGTGCCCGGTCACAAGGGAGGACGGGGCAACAAGGAGCTGCGGGATTTCTTGGGTGCAGATTGTATGGCGGTGGATGTGAATTCCATGAAACCACTGGACAACCTCTGTCACCCTGTTTCTGTGATAAGGGATGCGGAACAGCTGGCAGCGGAGGCCTTCGGTGCGGAGCATGCTTTCTTCATTGTCAACGGCACCACCGCCTCTGTGCAGGCTATGGTCATGTCTGTGTGCAAGGCAGGGGAGAAGATCATCATGCCCCGGAACGTGCACCGCAGTGCCATCAATGCCCTGGTGGTGTGCGGCGCTGTGCCGGTTTACATCAATCCGGGCATCGACAAGCGACTAGGAATTCCTTTGGGAATGGCGCTGGAGGATGTGCGCCGTGCCATTGCCAAGCATCCGGACGCCAAGGCGATCCTGGTGAATAACCCCACCTACTACGGCATCTGTTCCAACCTCCGGGAGATTGTAAAGCTTGCCCATCAGAACGGCATGAAGGTGCTGGTGGATGAGGCGCACGGGACTCATTTTTATTTTGGTGAAAATCTGCCTTTGAATGCTATGGCGGCAGGGGCGGATATGGCGGCAGTCAGTGTGCATAAGACCGGGGGATCGTTGACGCAAAGCTCCTTCCTGCTGTGCGGCAAGGACGTGAACCATGATTATGTGCGGCAGATCATCAATCTGACCCAGACCACCAGCGGCTCCTATCTGCTGATGGTTTCTCTGGATCTTGCCCGGAAGAATTTGAGCCTGCACGGCAAGGAGATCTTTGCCAAGACCCTGGAGTATTCCACCTACGCCCAGCGGGAGATCAACCGGATCGGAGGCTACTACGCCTTTGGCAGGGATCTGATCAACGGGGATACGGTGTATGATTTCGATTCCACCAAGGTCAGCGTGCATACCCGTGCCATTGGTCTTGCAGGGGTGGAGGTGTATGATATTCTCCGGGATGAGTATGACATTCAGATCGAGTTCGGGGACATCGGCAATATCCTTGCCATTGTGTCCGCTGGAGACCGTGCCTTGGAGATCGAGCGATTTATTGCGGCTTTGTCAGAGATCAAACGGATCTATGCCAAGGACAGTGCCGGCATGTTCGACCACGAGTACATCAATCCGGAGGTGGCGATGCCTCCCCAGCAGGCTTTCTACAGCGAGAAGGAATCCCTGCCGGTGGAAGCCTCCAAGGGACGCATCTGCGGCGAATTCGTCATGTGTTATCCGCCGGGTATCCCCATTCTGGCGCCGGGAGAGCAGATCACGGATGAGATCATCCGCTACATTCTCTACTCCAAGGAAAAGGGCTGTTTTATGACTGGTACGGAGGATATGTCCGTATCCCGCATCAATGTGGTCAAGTAACAGGAGGGATGGCTATGGCACTTTGGTTTACAGAGCAGCACACGGATGATGTGCGGTTTTCCATTCATATCAAGGAGCAGCTGTACTCCGGCAAAAGCTATTACCAGCAGATTGAAGTGTTTGATTCCTACGAATTCGGCAGGGTGCTGGTGCTGGACGGGTACATTATGCTGACGGAAAAGGATGAGTACATTTACCACGAGATGATGGTGCATGTACCCATGGCGTGCAATCCGGATATCCGGCGGGTGCTGGTGATCGGCGCCGGGGACGGAGGCACTGTCCGGGAGCTTTGCCGGTATGACAGCATTACCCAGATCGATATGGTAGAGATCGACGAGCAGGTGGTGAAGGTCTGCAAGGAATACCTGCCTCAGACCGCATGCCGGCTGGAGGATCCCCGGGTGCATATTTACTACGAGGACGGGTTGAAATTCGTCCGCCGGGTGGAAGATACCTACGATCTTATCATTGTGGATTCCACGGACCCCTTCGGCCCGGGAGAAGGACTGTTCACCAAGGAATTTTACGGGAACTGTTTTACGGCGCTCCGGGAGCATGGCATTCTGACCAATCAGCATGAAAGCACTTATTATGACAGCTACACATCCATGGTGAGCCGTACCCACCGGCGGATGCGTTCCGTATTCCCGGTTGCAATGGTGTACCAGGCGCATATTCCCACCTACCCCTCCGGGCACTGGCTCTTTGGCTTTGCCTCTAAAAATATTCACCCGGTGTATGATTTTAAGCCGGAGATCTGGGAACAGCTTGGGCTGGAAACGAAATATTATAATACGCAGCTGCATACGGGCTGCTTTGCGCTGCCCAATACGGTTCGGGAGGTACTGGAGCATGCTTGAGATAGAACGGAATGTGCATACCTTTTTGGGATGTGACAGGGATTATGCCTCCAGCGACCTGGTATTGTTCGGGGCACCCTTTGATTCTACAACCTCCTTCCGGCCGGGTACCCGGTTTGCTTCCGCCGCCATGCGGAACGAGAGCTTCGGCATCGAAACCTATTCCCCCTATCAGGATCGGGATCTGTCGGAGATTGCTGTGTTTGACGGGGGAGACCTGGAGCTGCCCTTTGGTGCGCCGGATGCTGCACTGGAACAGATCGAGCGGTTTACGGACGGGATCCTGACGGACGGGAAAATTCCCTGCATGATCGGCGGAGAGCATCTGGTCACGCTTGGGGCGGTGCGTGCAGCCGTGCGGAAGTATTCCGATCTGCACATCATCCACTTTGATGCCCATGCGGATCTGCGGATGGATTATCTGGGGGTGCAGCTGTCCCACGCCTGTGTGCTGCGCCGGTGTCATGAACTGGTAGGGGACGGACACATTCACCAATTTGGTATCCGCAGCGGAGATGGGGAGGAGTTTGCCTTTGCCAAGGCGCATACCCACATGCACCGGTTCAACTTCCAGGGATTGGAGGAAACCGTGGAACGGCTGCAGGGTGCCCCGGTGTATTTTACCCTGGATCTGGATGTACTGGATCCTTCGGATTTCTGCGGCACAGGAACGCCGGAGGCGGGAGGCGTGCATTTTGCAGAACTGCTGGATGCAGTCCGGCAGGTCATGGGCTTAAAGCCTGTGGCAATGGATATCAATGAGCTTTCTCCGCACTACGACCAGAGCGGCGCATCCACTGCGCTTGCCTGCAAGCTGCTGCGGGAGATCATGCTGTATCGTTTAGCATAAAAGAGGAAAGGAACGGAACTATGGGAAGAGCTTTGATTATCGGCGCCGGCGGCGTCGCAGGAGTTGTGATTCACAAGTGCTGCCAGAACAGCGACACCTTTACAGAGATCTGCATTGCAAGCCGTACAA
>ENA-OPTB01002714-OPTB01002714.1-human-gut-metagenome-genome-assembly--contig:-NODE-2714-length-10749-cov-7.821676_pt1 | contig 10749 bp, 9 predicted proteins | sample MGYA00241810_ERZ501911 | MGnify/ENA primary metagenome ERZ501911 (study PRJEB25962, sample SAMEA2042304) | human gut metagenome | biome: human gut; feature: human-associated habitat; material: faeces... | reverse complement strand
TGATGACGCGGCCCAGGAAAGCTTCGCCGACGGGGATACCGGCGCGCTTGCCGGTACGGGTCACCAGGGTGCCCACGCCAACGGATTCGGCACCATCAAACAGCATAATGCCCAGGTGGGAAGGCTCAACACTTTCCACCATGCCCTTGGCACCGTTTTCAAAGGTGACGATCTCGCCGTACACGGCGCGGTCCATGCCTTCAACGGTAACAATGCCGTCGGCAGCGGACACGACCATGCCTCCCTCGGCAGTGTTGGCGGCGGGCTTGTAGTCCTCTACGCGGGTCTTCAGGGTGGCCAGATCGGGCTTGTCGCCGGTCATCTGGTCCAGGGCATGGCGGCCGGAGTTATCAAACACACGGTCGCCCACCTGCAATATATAGCCGGAAAGCAGGCTTTCATCCACGCTGACATCCAGCAGGACTTCGGTTGCATCGTACAGGGATTTCAGCTCGGCCTTGATCTTATCAAGGTCCTGTTCCCGCGGCTGGCGGGCGCAGTGAAGGTCGGCCTTTACAATGCGGTTGGCGGAGAAAAACTCGCGGCTGAATTCACTTGCCATTGCTGTCCCCCGCTTTCTGCAGCAGGTCATCCAGCAGGCGTGCATCGTCCTGCTGCGTCAGGTTGCGCGCCAGCAGCTTTTCACACATATCGCGAGCCAGGGCGGAAGTTTCAGCATTGGCATCGCGCAGGCGGCGGGCATGCTCTGCTTCGGCAGCGGCTTTGCCTTCGGCCACAATCGCATCTGCCTGGCGCTGGGCGTCCTGCAAAAGCTGTTCTTTCTCTTTTTCAGCCTGCTTTTCGTAGGCTTCGCGGCGCTGGGCAGCTTCGGTATCCACATTCTGCAGTTTATCCTGCGCCTGTGCCAAAACAGCCTGTGCGTCGTTCTTTTTGCCTTCTGCATCGGCGATCGCATCATCGATCTGCTTCTGGCGCTGCTCAATCACGTTCATAACGGGACGGTACAAAAACTTGCGCAGCAGAACAAACAGAACCAGAATGTTGACGACCGTCCACAGAATATTCAAATTCAGTGTCAGCATCGTTTATGCCTCCGTTATCAGCCCAGGAACAGGATGATGAGCAGGGCAACAACGAAGCCGAAAATGGCGGTGCCTTCTGCCAGGGCGGCGCCCAGCAGCAGGTTCTTGCTGATCTTGCTTTCAGCTTCCGGCTGGCGGCTGATGGCCTCCGCTGCCTTACCGGTTGCAATGCCAATGCCGATGCCGGCGCCAATGCCGGTCAGTGCTGCGATGCCAGCGCCCAAAGCTACCAAACTTGCCATAATAAATTACTCCTTTTTATAATAATGTAAAAGTGGGAAAGAAAACGCAGGTCATTCCATCGTTTCTTTCATGAACAGGGAGGTCAGGAAGACAAACACATAGGTTTGGATCAGACCGTCAAACAAATCAAAATACAGGCTGAAAATTGCGGGGACAAAAACCGGAACCACCAGTTTGATGAGTTCCATGATGACAAATGCGCCCAGAACGTTGCCGAACAAACGCATGCACAGGCTGGTGGGCCGGATGGCAATTTCCAGAATGTTCATGGGGGTCATCAGGGCAATGGGTTCCGCCAGGCTGTGTACAAATCGCTTGCCGCCCTTTGCATGGATGCCGGAATATTCGATCAGCACAATGCTCATAATAGCCAGCGCTGCGGTAACATTCAGGTCCTTTGTGGGGGGCTTGAGACCAATGATGCCGATCAGGTTGGAGCAGGCAATGTACAGTGCAACCGTGATCAGGTACGGCACATACTGTTTGCCGGCTTCGCCCAGCAGATCTTTGAAGAAGTTATCCATGGTTACCACAGCGGTTTCCAGGATGGCCTGGCGCTTGCTGATATGATTGACCTTGAGATTGCGTGTGAGCAAAATCGAAACGATCACCAAAAACGCCATGATGCCCCAGCTTACCGCGATGGATTCCGGGATGTCGATGCCGCCAAAAATGGGAAGGGTAAACGCCGTATCAACGTTAAGCTCCTCTTTTAAGGCGGCGGTCAGTTCGTTCATTATTCCGCCTCCTCTGGCCAGCGGGGCAGCTTGTGCGCCGGGCTGGCTTTATGTTTTGAATTTATCTGATAAAAAGCGCACCAAGGAGAAAAACAGAAAGGGGGAAACGGCGATGTTCCGTTTCCGCACCCTCCTTGCTGCGTTCTTTATGCCGCCATAATACCACCATTCCCCGCCATTTGTAAGTCCCTTGCCGCACATTCTGCCTTTTGGATATTCCGTAATTCTGACAGATTAAAAATACTGTGCATGATGCACAATAAAGCACACTGAAAATTGAGCTAATTGCTGAATTTAATGACCAAAAATGCGGAAAAGTTCTTGATTTCAAACAAATCTTGCGGTTCTGTGCGGTTTTGATGGTGAGGGAAAGGAACGGTGTTTGTGCAAAACTGCCAAGGAGCGGAGATTCAGGCGATGCGCTCCGCGCCAAGGGCGGTTTCGGATGCAAAGCGGGTAGCCGCCAGCTTTTCCAGTGTGGCAAGCCGCACGCAGATGGTAAACAGCCGGGCCGCAGGTTCGATCTCCTCGGCGCTGGCAAAGCTGGGGGCAATACGGATGTTGCTGTCCTGCGGGTCGCGGCCATAGGGCCAGGTGGAACCGGCGGGGGTGAATTTGACACCGGCCCGGCGGCAAAGCTCCACCGTGCGGGCCGCGCAGCCCGGCATGGTATCGAAGGAAAGGAAGTAGCCGCCGCGGGGTTCCGTCCAGCTGGCAATGCAGCTGCCGTCCAGTTCCTCGCGGAAAATGGAGATGACCTGCTCGAACTTGGGGCGCAGCAGGCGGGCATGGCGTGCCATATGGGCTTCAATGCCGCTTTCATTGCGGAAAAAACGTGCCTGGCGCAGCTGGTTGAGCTTATCGGGGCCGATGGTGGCAAACTTCCACACTTTGCGCAGATCGATCAGGTTGGCGGAACTTGCCGCCACGCCGCTGATGCCTGCACCGGGGAAGGAAACCTTGCTGGTGGAGCAGAACTCATACACCATATCCGGGTGCCCGGCATTGGCGCAGGCGGACAGGATGTCTGGCAGGACGGCCGGGGCGTTGGGGTAAAGGTCATGCACGCAGTAGGCGTTATCCCAGAAAATGCGGAAATCCGGCGCTGCGGGTTGCAGGTGGGCAAAGCGCTCCACCACCATGGGGCTGAACACAATGCCGGTGGGGTTCTGGTACTTGGGTACGCACCAGATGCCTTTGATGGAAGCATCCCGCTGGACCAGGTCTTCGATCATGTCCATATCGGGGCCATCATTGTGCATGGGGATGGGGATTAGCTGGAAGCCGAAATGCTCCGTCATGGCAAAATGGCGGTCATAACCCGGCACGGGGCAAAGGAACTTGCGGTCCTTGACCTGCACCCACGGCTCTGCGCCCAGCAGGCCGTCCAGCATGGCGTGGCTGAGGATATCGAACATCATGGTCAGGCTGCTGTTGCCACCCACCATGACCTGCTCCGGCCGCGCGCCGATCATACCGGCCAGCAGGGCTTTTGCTTCGGGAATGCCGTCCAGCCCGCCGTAATTGCGGCAGTCGGTGCCATCCTCACTGTCCAGCACGCTGCGGGAGTTCAGTTCACCCAGCATGCGCTGCGAAAGTGCCAGCTGCTCCGGCGCAGGTTTTCCGCGGGAAAGATCCAGCTGCAGGCCCTGCTGTTCGTACTCCTGGTAGCGCTGGCACAGACGGTGGTATTCCCGCTGCATTTCTTTTTTTGTCATATCCTGATACTGCATGGTGTCATCCTTCCTGGGCAATACCGGCAGGGCCGCTTGCTTACCTGGTGTAGCTGAAAACGAAGAAAATGACGAAGATTTCGCAAACGTGCGATGGATTCGAGGCAAAAAGCCGCAGGAATCCTTTGTGGATTCCAAGGATTTTTAACGCGGAATCCGGCCGCGTTTGTAGAAATATTCTAAGGCAACACCGCATAATTCTAAGTGCCGATACGGCGAGCGAGGTGCGGCAGCTGCTAAGCCAAAAGCGCAGATAATACTGGATGTCTTATCGAGCATTTTGGCAACGCAGATGCCGTGCCGCAGCTGCCGGAGCGGTGCTTAAGCCGCAAGGCGGGAATTGTGCGGTGTTGCCCTAAATTTTCGACGTTTCAGGTACACCCTGGGGGGAGTATGCACGAACCCTGCCGGTATGCCTTGTTTTCTGGAACGGTTTGTATTATACTGTCGGAAAACACATTTGTAAAATATATGTTTCGCATGCAAAATATTTGTATTTGATATGGCAAAACGCAGGAAAAGAGGAAAAACTGTGAATGTAAACTATGAATATTACCGCTTATTTTACTATGTTTGCAAATATCACAGTATAACCCGCGCGGCCAATGTGCTGCGCATGAGCCAGCCCAATGTGACCCGCGCCCTGAACCGGCTGGAGGAACAGCTGGGCTGCAAGCTGCTGGTGCGCAGCACCCGCGGCGTGACGATGACGCCGGAGGGCGAAGTGCTGTTTGCCCACGTGGAAATCGCCCAGGAGCAGCTGCAGGCGGGGGAAAGCGAGCTGGCGGGCAATTACCGCGCTGGAAAGCGGCGCGCTGACCATTAGCGCCAGCGAGACCGCTTTGAATGTGTTTTTGCTGGATAAGCTGCGGGAATTCCACCGGCGTTACCCCGGCGTGCGGCTGCGCATTGCCAACCATTCCACCCCGCAGGCCATCCGTGCGCTGGGGCGCGGGCTGGTGGATCTTTGTGTGATCACCACCCCGGCCCGGTTGGAATCCACGATGCGCCGTACCCTGCTGATGCCGTTCCAGGAAATTCTGATTGCCGGCAGGGACTTTGAATTTTTGCAGGGCCGCCGCTGGGCGCTGAAAGAACTGCAGCAATACCCTCTGATCTGCCTGGGCAGCGAGACAATGACCTATGCGTTCTATAACCAGTTTTACTTAAGCAACAATCTTGTTTTGCAGCCGGATACTGAGGCCGCTACCACCGACCAGGTGGTGCCGCTGGTCAAAAGCGGGCTGGGGCTGGGGTATGTGCCGCAGAATTTTGCCAAGGACGCCCTGGCCGCGGGGGATGTGTTTACCATCCAGTTGAAAGAGGAAATCCCCACCCGTCATGTTGTGCTGGTGCAGGATGGCGGCCGTGTTCCCAACGCAGCTGCGCGCGAATTTGCCCGGATGCTGAACAGCAGTGTTACGCAGCAGAATGCACCATAAGCGGACAAAATTGTGCACCGACACCAGAAAATTAAAAATATCTGCGTCTGTTTTTGTGAAAGGTGATTGACAACTGCCGTGCGGAACCGTATGATAAAAGTGGAACTTTGCCCGGTGCAGCGGGAACCATACGGTGCGCCGGATTCCGCGCAGAGAAACAGAAAATAATAGGAGGGATTGTTTTGAAACAATGGCTGAAAGACGCAGTTTTTTACGAAATTTACCCCCAAAGCTTTTATGATACCAACGGGGATGGCATCGGCGATCTGAAGGGAATTATCGAAAAGCTGGATTACATCAAAGAGCTGGGGTGCAACGCCCTTTGGATCAACCCCTGCTTTGATTCCCCGTTCAAGGACGCCGGGTATGATGTGCGCGATTATAAGCTGATTGCCCCCCGCTATGGCACCAACGCGGATGCCAAAGCGCTGTTTGAAGCAGCTCATGCCAAGGGCATCCATGTGCTGCTGGACCTGGTGCCCGGCCATACCAGCGAGGAACACGCATGGTTTAAGGAGAGCAGCAAGCCGGAAAAGAATGAGTATTCCGACCGCTATATCTGGACGGACTCCTGCTTTAGCGCCGGTGACGGTATGCCGTTCATTGGCGGCGAGACCGACCGCAACGGTACTTATATTTTGAACTTCTTCAAGTGCCAGCCTGCTTTGAACTATGGTTACGGCAAGTGCCGCGAAAAGTGGCAAATGCCCACCGACGCTCCCGGCCCGCGCGCAACGGTGGAAGCCGTGAAGGATGTGATGCGCTTTTGGCTGGATATGGGCTGCGATGGTTTCCGTGTGGATATGGCATCCAGCCTGGTCAAGAATGATACCCACCACAAAAAGTATACCTGTGCCATCTGGCGCGATATTGCCGCTATGCTGGACAAGGAATACCCCGAAGCCGCTCTGGTGAGCGAATGGAACCAGCCGCGCCAGTCCCTGAAAAACGGCTTTGATATGGACTTTATGCTGGAATGGCAGGGCAATGGCTACAGCTGGCTGATGCGCAATTATGATGGCGCAATAGATTCTGACCCGCATAACATCGGCAAGGCGTATTTCTGTGCGGATTCCGGCACGGGTATTGACAAGTTCCTGGATGACTGGCTGCCCAGCTACAAGGCGACCCGCAAGGACGGCCTGTACTGCTTGATTACCTGCAACCATGATACCATCCGCCCCTCCGCCGGTTTGACCCCGGATGAGCTGAAAATTGCTTACGCCATGCTGTTTACCCTGCCCGGCGCACCGTTTGTGTATTATGGCGATGAGATCGGCATGCGCTATCTGCCGCTGCCCACCAAGGAGGGCGGCTATTTCCGCACCGGTTCCCGCACCCCCATGCAGTGGGATAACAGCGCCAACAAGGGATTTTCTACCGCCGCAGCCGACAAGCTGTACCTGCCGGTGGACGATGCCGCGGACGCCCCCACCGTGGCTGCCCAGCAGGCAGACCCTGACAGCCTGTGGCATACCGTACAGGGGGTGCTGAACTTCCGCCACAGTCACCGGGATCTGGATTCCGATGCGCCGTTCCATGTGCGGTTTGCCCCCAAGGCAAAGGGCAGCTACCGCCCGTTTGCCTGGGAGCGCGGCAAGCTGATCTGCGCGGTGAACCCCGCCCGCGAGGAAGCAGAACTGCCCCTGAAGCTGGAAGACGGTACCCGCGTGCTGCATGTGATCGGCAAAGCCGAAGTGAAGGGCGATGAGCTGGTGCTGGGTGCACAGAGCTTTGCAATTTTGGGGTAAGCAGAATAGATTGTTTAAATAGAATCATATAAAGCAGCGCCCCGGCGGGACAAGATATCCCGCCGGGGCAGTGTTTTTTATGGAAGAATGATTATACGCTTCAGATCACATTGTATTCTTTCAGCAGTTTTTCAATCTCGGTGCCCTCCAGCTTCTTCAAAGCTTCTTTCAGGGCCAGTTTCTGCACAACGTTCATCTCCATATCGGTGACCTTTTTGCCGTCGCGCAGTTTTACGGTGGCATCCAGCAGGTCGCGGATATCATATACGCTGCCCCAGACCTCCGGTACGCCGCGGTCAACGTTCAGCAGGGTGTAAACCGCTTCCATGCCGGTGCGGATGGAATACTCGGTGGTAAAGATGGTATCGCGCTTGGTCTCGGCAAACTGGCCGATGAAAGCGAAATTCACAGCGCCTTCGGGCACAACATCCGGGCGGTCGCCGGCAGCGCGCGGCATAAAGAAAGCGTCGATATACGGCATCATGCAGGGCACGGTGTTGGCACTGTTGGCAGCCAGATCCTCGATCTGGTCAACTGGTACACCAATGTGGTACAGCCATTCCTGGCAGATCTCCTCGCCGGTGCATTCGCGCATGGGCTTCTTGACGTAATCGCCGGGCTTATCACTGAACAGACTGTACACCCAAACGCAGAGCTGGTCCTTGGGCTGGTCGCGGAACTGCTGCTGGCGGTTCAGGGTCCAGCTGAGCAGCCAGCTGGAATCCTTGACGGAGACAATGCCGCCGGTGACGACCTTGCCGGTGAAGGGATCGCGCTTGCAGATCTTTTTGATATAGGGCACAATGCGCTGGTCCAGCGTGGTGATGGTGGCGCTCATCCAGTTGCTCAGCTCCGGGTCATAGCAGAACTTGTCCGGGTGGCCGAAGCTGGGGTCCTGGGCGGCGATCTTGCGCCACAGATCCCAGCCGCCGCCTTCCTTCAGATCAAACTTGAGGGGGGCAACGGTGGTCTGGCTGCCAATGGTGGAGTTTTCGACACAGCCGCCGTTGGTGATGAACACCAGGTCGTTCTCGGTCAGGTCAATGCACTCTTCGTGGCCGTCGCGCAGAGTATCAATGCGGGTGGCCTGCTTTTTGCCGTTGGCGCAGTCAAAGGCAACGTTGGTCACCTTGACGCCGTAATGGAACTGCACGCCATAGCTTTCCAGGTACTTGACCATGGGCAGGATCATGGATTCATACTGGTTGTAGCGGGTAAAGCGCAAGGCGGTGAAATCCGGCAGGCCGCCGATGTGGTGGATGTAGCGCTGAAGGTAGCGCTTCATCTCCAGGGCACTGTGCCAGTTCTCAAAGGCGAACATGGTGCGCCAGTACAGCCAGAAGTTGGTGTTCAGGACTTCGTCATCAAAGAAGTCGGTGATCTTTTTATCGTACAACTGCTCGTCCGGGGTCATGAACAGCTTCAAAATCTCCATGGCACCCTTGTCAGACAGGCCGAACTTGCCATCGGTGTGGGCATCCTCGCCGCAGTTGACGGTGGCGCGGCACAGGCTGTAGTTGGGATCGTGCTTGTTCAGCCAGTAATACTCGTCCAGCACGGTGACGTTCTCATCCTCAATGGAGGGGATGGAGCGGAACAAATCCCACATGCACTCGAAGTGGTTGTCCATCTCACGGCCGCCGCGCATAACGTAACCGATGTCCTGGTACTTGTAGCCATCGCAGGCACCACCGGGGATGGGGTCCTTTTCCAGCACATGGATGTGCTCGCCCTTCATCTGGCCGTCACGCACCATAAAGCATGCGGCGGACAGCGCGGCCAGGCCGCTGCCGATAAGGTAGGCACTCTTGTGGTCAATGCCCTCCGGTTTTTCGGGACGGGCAAAAGCTTCATAGTTACCGCTGGAATAATACATAAAAAAGCCTCCTTGCGTTGGTTTTATTGTTTGTTGTTGTTTGTCTGGGGTGTTCCTTTTGGAATGTCTATAGTATAACCAGCGGAGGCGGGGTTCACAATCAGCAAAACAGCCGCCGTGATTAAATTTTTATCACGGCGGCTGCTTTGTATAAAATTTGAAGTTTTTGTTACAGGGGCGGGAAAACAGCGGAAGATGGTGGGGGCCATGGCGGCCTACATTAGTTTTTCGCAGATCATGCATTTCATGGTTCGGCCCTTAACGCAAGATATACATCAGCTTTTATCAATGCGGCATTTTTCCAACGCCTTGGTCACATCACCGTGAATCAGGGTGGAAAGCTGTTCCACCAGCTGGGCGGGGTCCTGACGCATATCGTTTTTGATCCAGTCCAGTGTCAGCCCCACAAAGGCGAACTTATAAAAGTTGGCGATAAACTCTTTATCCTCCGGGCGAACCGTCATACCGGCGGCGCGCTCCTCCACAACGCCCATCATCAGGTCATAGGTCAGGCGGTAGAGATAATTTTCCAGCTGTTCGCGGCTGATGGAACGGTAGACGCTGGTAAAAAACGCTTTGTCCTTCCGCAGGGCTTCCAGAATCTGCAAAAAGCCCTGTTGCCAGGTATCATAGGTTTTCTGCCCGGCCAGCGCGCGGGCAGCGTCCTCCTCGCAGCACCATTCCACAAGGTCGTAAATATCCTTAAAGTGGTAATAAAAGGTCATGCGGTTGACCCCGCAGTGGTCGGTCAAGTCGCTAACCGTGATTTTGTCCAGCGGTTTGTGGCGCAGCAGTTCCTTGAGCGAAGCTTCCAGTGCGCGCTTTGTCATCTGCGACATGGGTAGTCCCCTTTCCATGGGCGATATTGCTTGAACATCATAATATTTATTCTACCACAAGGATGTGAACTTTTCTTGGCAGGAATTTTATGCAAGTTCAAACATGCCGTTGTACAGCTGGTAGTATTCGCCCTTTTGGGCCAACAGTTCATCATGGCTGCCGCGCTCCACAATGCCGCCGTGTTCCAGCACAATAATGGCGTTGGAATTGCGTACGGTGGAAAGCCGGTGGGCGATAACAAAGACGGTACGGCCCTCCATCAGGCGGTCCATACCTTTTTCAATCAGAGCTTCGGTGCGGGTATCGATGCTGGAGGTCGCTTCGTCCAAAATCAGCACCGGCGGGTCGGCCACAGCAGCGCGGGCAATGGCCAGCAGCTGGCGCTGGCCCTGGCTCAGGTTGGCACCATCGCCCGATACCATGGTGTTGTACCCCTGGGGCAGGCGCTCGATAAAGGAGTGCGCATTGGCAATTTTTGCGGCGGCGATGATCTCTTCATCGGTTGCATCCAGTTTGCCAAAGCGGATGTTATCCGCCACTGTGCCGGTGAACAGATGGGTGTCCTGCAGCACTACGCCAAGGCTGCGGCGCAGATCACTTTTGCGGATCTTGCGCACATCAATGCCGTCATAGGTGATGGTGCCGGAGGTGATATCATAAAAGCGGTTGATGAGGTTGGTAATCGTGGTTTTGCCCGCGCCGGTGGAACCGACAAAGGCGATCTTCTGCCCCGGACGGCCATACAGGTTGATGTCATGCAGGACGATCTTCTTCTCGTCGTAGCCGAAGTCCACATCCTTAAAGACGATGTCGCCCTCCAGCTTGGTGTACCGGGGCTTGCCGTCGGCATCCATGCGTTTCCACGCCCACATGCCGGTGGACTCGTTCGCCTCGGTGACAGTATCGTCCGCTTCGTACTTGGCGTGGACCAGGGTGATGTCGCCCTCGTTGACCTCGGGCTTTTCATCCAGCAGCGCAAAGATACGCGCACCGCCGGCCAGCGCCATAACGACGGAGTTCAGCTGCATGGAGATCTGGCTGATGGGCTGGTTGAACTGGCGGGTCAGCACAAGGAAGCTGGCGA
>ENA-OPTB01002710-OPTB01002710.1-human-gut-metagenome-genome-assembly--contig:-NODE-2710-length-10767-cov-3.968913_pt1 | contig 10767 bp, 9 predicted proteins | sample MGYA00241810_ERZ501911 | MGnify/ENA primary metagenome ERZ501911 (study PRJEB25962, sample SAMEA2042304) | human gut metagenome | biome: human gut; feature: human-associated habitat; material: faeces... | reverse complement strand
CTTCATACCATGCTTGCAGCAGTACGCTCAGGATACCGTATGTCTTGCTGCCCGGACCGGCGGCAAGGCGCTCGGCCACCTCTTTCTGTATCATGCCTGAACAACAGGGAATATGTTCCTTGTAGTCGAGCACTTTGAAAAATATCTGACTGGATATATTATAAGGATAATTGCCAATCACACAAAACTGGTCCGGAAACAACTTGCCGAGATCCAGACGCAGAAAGTCTTCGGCCAAAATCTTGCCTTCCAAGCCGGGAAAGTTCTGTTCCAGGTAATCGACCGATTCCATATCCAGTTCCACTACTGTCAGATCATGCCCTTTTTCCAGTAAGAATTGGGTGAGGACGCCCATCCCAGGGCCAATTTCCAGTACAGGTAACTGCTTGTAATCGGACAATGTATCTGCAATACGCTCAGCTATTTGCAGATCTTTCAGGAAATGTTGTCCTAATGCTTTTTTGGGCTTAACTAATCTCATCCACTTCTTTGGTGTAATGTGTTCGTATTTAAATATAATGCTTATCTTTGCAGGCGTACAAAAATACAACAAATAATTTAAAGTCATCTACGTATAATGGATTTTAAAGCAATTCTACGCACGTTTCTCAAGATAATTCTCCCGCTTGCATTCGGTTGTTTACTCCTTTGGTATCTGTACAGTAAGATGGATATTGGCGAGATCTGGAATGTGATTCGTAAGGGGGTCCGCTATGAGATTATTCTTTTTTCCCTTTTGTTTGGCTTGGGAGCCAATATTGTCCGGGGATTGCGTTGGGGACTGCTGATTCGTTCGTTAGGTGATAAGGTGAAGACCTGCAATGTGATTTATGCTGTGTTGGGGAATTATGCTGTGAACCTTGTGCTACCACGTGTCGGTGAGGTCTGGCGTTGCGGGATGATAACCAAATATGACAAGATCCCGTTTACCCGCCTGTTGGGGACGCTGCTGATCGACCGTGTGAGCGATACCATCATGGTCGGGCTGATCACAATGTCCATCATTATCTTCAATTTTGATTTTTTCCATAGTTTCTTTGCGAAGAACCCTGCGTTGCTGGATGGTTTTCAGTCCATGTTCAACTCGATATGGATTTATGTGGCCGGCGTAATTTTTATTGCCGGAATTTGGTTTATATTCACATATATGAGTAACTTTACGCTGGTCAAGAAAGCAAAGTCGATGTTGCAGAACATCTGGGATGGAATGAAGAGCATCTGGCTGATGAAGCGTAAAGGTCTTTTCGTTATTCAAACCCTGTTGATCTGGACAGGATATTTCCTGTATTTCTACATCACTTTCTATGCTTTCGATTTTACCCGTGATTTGGGTGTGACGGTCGGTCTGATCGCTTTTACGATGAGTAGTATCGCTGTGGCGGTACCCGTGCAGGGGGGGATTGGTCCGTGGCATTTTATGGTGATCGCCACTTTGATGTGCTTCGGAGTAAAAGAAACCGATGCTGCGGCTTTTGCTCTGGTGGTGCATACGGTGCAAACTGCCTGGCTCGGAATTACGGGACTGTTTGGTGTGGTGGCGCTACCTTTTGTAAACAAAGGAATTGACAATGGACAATTGACAATTGACAATTATCTCCTTGTGGCCTCGCCCGTCGTACCGAACGACAATTGTCCATTGTCAATTGTCAATTGTCAATTGAGGGGTGTTTATTTTTCCCCGAAGCAGAGGTCACCCGCGTCACCCAGACCGGGGACAATATAATAATGGTCGTCGAGCGTGGGGTCGATGGCAGCACACCACACCGTGGTCTTGTCTGCCGGCAGCTTCTCGGAGATGTAGTCCACCGCCTGACGGGTGGCGATGATGGATGCCACGTGGATTTCCGCCGGTTCGCCACGAGTCAGCATGGCGTGATAGCTCAGCTCCATCGAAGACCCGGTGGCAAGCATCGGGTCGACCAGGACGAGCGTCTTGCCCGTGATGTCCGGCGAGGCGATGTACTCGATGTTCACGTCGAAGTGTTCCTCATCGATGTACTTGCGGTAGGCGGAGACGAAGGCGTTCTCCGCATGGTCGAAATAGCTCAGGAAGCCCTGGTGGAACGGAAGCCCCGCACGCAGGATGGTCGCGAGGACGAGAGGATTGTCCGGCAGGTTCACCTGGGCGACTCCCAGCGGGGTCTGCACGGGACGACGGGTGTAGTGGAACTCTTTGCTCATCTCATAGGCCATCACCTCGCCGATGCGTTCCACATTGCGGCGGAAACGGAGGCGGTCGCCCTGTATGTTCACGTCGCGGAGCTCAGCCACAAACCGGTTGAGCACCGAGTTGGACTGGTTGAAGTCGATTACTTTCATAAGTCAGGTTTATCTTGTTGTTAAATGATTGACTCTTTGGCAGCCGGCGACCGGAAAGGGCTCTCCGGACATGGGCACACGAAGGGGCAGGGCAAGGCGGGACAAGGGAGCCTGCCTGCCCGACGGTCCGGCTGCTTTCGCTTTATCGGCTGCAAATAAACGAAATAAAGCCCAAACACGCAATTCTGACGCGGACAGATGTTATACAAATATAAATCTTACCGCATTATGGAAATTTTTCTCTAATATATTTTCCCCACTCCAAAGAATATGCTACTTTTGCACCCGATAAACAAGGCAGGCTTCCTGCCACTTTCAGAGCGAAAGCCCTGCCTTTTCAGAAAGAAAGACAACAAGCAAGAGAATCTATTCATTATATTACAACTAAAAACTCAACAACAATGGCAAACTTGGATTTGAGCAAGTACGGAATCACCGATGTCAAAGAAATCGTGCACAATCCGTCTTATGATGTTCTGTTCGCAGAAGAGACCAAATCAACATTGGAAGGCTACGAGAAGGGCCAGGTAACTGAACTGGGCGCAGTCAACGTGATGACCGGTATCTACACCGGCCGCTCGCCCAAAGACAAATTCTTCGTATACAACGAGGCCAGCAAGGACACCGTATGGTGGACTTCCGACGAATATAAGAACGACAACAAGCCTTGCTCCGAAGAGGCATGGGCTGACCTGAAGGCAAAGGCCGTGAAGGAACTCTCCGGCAAGCGTCTTTTCGTTGTCGACACATTCTGCGGTGCCAACGAGGCTACCCGTCTGAAAGTGCGCTTCATCATGGAAGTGGCTTGGCAGGCACACTTTGTGACCAACATGTTCATCCGTCCGACAGCTGAGGAACTTGCCAACTACGGCGAGCCCGACTTCGTGTCCTTCAACGCTGCCAAGGCAAAGGTGGACAACTACAAGGAGCTTGGCCTCAACTCGGAGACTGCTACCGTGTTCAACCTCAAGACCAAGGAACAGGTAATCCTGAACACCTGGTACGGTGGTGAAATGAAGAAGGGTATCTTCTCCATCATGAACTACCTCAACCCGCTTCGTGGCATCGCTTCCATGCACTGCTCCGCCAACACGAACAAGGAAGGTACTGACACCGCTATCTTCTTCGGTCTGTCAGGTACCGGAAAGACCACTCTTTCGACCGACCCGAAACGTCTGCTCATCGGCGACGACGAGCACGGATGGGACGATGAAGGCGTGTTCAACTACGAAGGCGGCTGCTATGCCAAGGTCATCAACCTCGACAAGGAGTCTGAGCCGGACATCTACAACGCCATCAAGCGTGACGCCCTCCTGGAGAACGTGACCGTTGACGCCAACGGCAAGATCGACTTCGCAGACAAGAGCGTGACCGAGAACACCCGCGTGTCTTACCCCATCTACCACATCGAGAACATCGTGAAGCCCATCTCCAAGGGTCCTCACGCACACCAGGTAATCTTCCTCTCTGCTGATGCCTTCGGCGTATTGCCCCCGGTATCTATCCTCAACGCAGAGCAGACCCAGTATTACTTCCTCTCCGGCTTTACTGCCAAGCTGGCAGGTACAGAGCGCGGCATCACCGAGCCGACTCCGACCTTCTCCGCTTGCTTCGGTGCCGCTTTCCTGAGCCTGCACCCGACGAAGTATGCTGAGGAACTGGTGAAGAAGATGAACAAGGTTGGCGCCAAGGCATACCTGGTCAACACAGGCTGGAACGGTACCGGTAAGCGTATCTCCATCCGCGACACCCGCGGCATCATCGACGCCATCCTCGACGGCTCAATCGACAAGGCTCCCACGAAGACCATCCCGTACTTCGACTTCGTCGTTCCGACGGAGCTTCCGGGAGTAGACCCGAAGATCCTTGACCCGCGCGATACCTACGCTGACGCTGCTCAGTGGGACGAGAAGGCCAAGGACCTCGCCGGCCGCTTCATCAAGAACTTCGCTAAGTTCACCGGCAACGAAGCCGGCAAGGCTTTGGTTGCTGCTGGTCCGAAGCTCTAAGACGGGCATTCCATCATACGCCATATTAAAAGGAAAGGGGACGTTGCTCTGCAGCGCCCCCTTTTTTATACCCGACGGGGAGGCACGTGCAACATAATGTGGACTTTTTTCACTCCTTTTTGTACGCAAAAGCCGTATATTTGCGAAGGTATCACGGACGGCGTCCCGGCGGCAGGTACGCAGGGCAGAGCGTCCGTGACCCGATACTGTTCAATCACTTCCGCAGGCGACGGGCTGCAACGGACGGGCGACGGACTCCCTGCCAACGGGCGTACCGGACGCAGGCGGGACTTAACCAGTCAAGAGTATGAAAAGATTCTTTATCTACGCCCTGCTTTTCGCAGCGGCATTCTCGCTCGACTCCTGCCGGGAGAAGAGCCAAGTGGACGAACTGAAGGACTTCATCGAGGAGGTGAAGGACAAGGGCAGCAGCTACACCGAGGCGCAGTGGGAGGAGGCGAACAAGAAGTTCAGCGCCCTCCTGGACAAGGCGAAGGACGCCAAGGACCTGTCCGAGGATGAGCTGAGGGAGATCGCCCGCCTGCAGGGTGAGTATGCTTCCGCCGCCTTCAAGGAGCACGCCGGCAAGGTCATCGAGAAGGCAGGGGACGTCATCGACAAGACAGGCGCCGCCATCGACGGCTTCGTGGACGGACTGAAGTCCGACGACCAGCCGAAGGACAAGTAACCCCGACTCCCTGACAACCAATCACCCAATACCTCATAACATGAACGCAACATTGAAATCGCTTGTGGGCGGACTCTGCGTGTGTGCCGCCCTTGCCGGATGCAGTCCGGCACAGCAGGAAGCTCCTGCTCAGGAACCGTTGCCGAGCCGCTCGGACATCGTCATCGAGAACATCATGGCGCGGCGCAGCATCCGTCAGTACAAACCTCAGCCGGTGAACCGAGACACGCTGCAACGCATCCTGGAGTGCGGCATCCATGCCCCCAACGGGATGCACCGGGAGTCGTGGCAGGTGCGCGTGACCGACAACGCGGACTTCATCAACGGACTGACCGAACTGTACAAGAAGGAGAACCCCAAGGCAGCCGAGCGTCCGGGCTTCCGCAACATGTTCAACAACGCACCGACGGTGGTCTTCATCGCCTACGACACGACCTATGACCTCTCGCAGGTCGACTGCGGCCTGCTGGGCGAGAACATCATCCTCGCGGCACAGTCGCTGGGCATCGGTTCGTGCTGCCTGGGCGGCGCCACCCGCTTCATGGAGACGCCCGAAGCCGCTGAGTACCTCAAACGGCTGGACCTCCCCGACACGCACCGGCTGCTCTACGCCATCGCCCTGGGTTACCCCGACGAGGCGCCCGAAGCCAAGTCGCGCGACATGAGCAAAGTGAAATTCATCGAGTAAGGCGCCATGAACAAGCTACTTACGTGCATCGCCTTCCTGCTGTGCAGCATAGCGGGAATGGCACAGGAGAGCAACCACGGCAAGCAGCTGTGGGCTGCCTCGTTCCTCAACAAGAAGGCACCCGAGCTGACCGTGGAGCAGTGGCTCACCACTCCGCCGGAGACAAAGGGCAAGTTCGTCCTCATCGACTTCTGGGCGACGTGGTGCGGGCCCTGCCGGAAGGCTATCCCCGAGCTGAACGAGTTCCAGAAGCAGTTCAAGGACGAGCTGGTGGTCATCGGCCTCTCTGACGAGAAGGCGGAGGACGTGAAGGCAATGCCTTCGCCCGTACTGGAGTACAGCAGCGCCATCGACACCCGGGCGACGATGAAGAACGCGCTCCAGGTGAAGGGCATCCCGCACGTCATCCTCATCGACCCGCAGGGCATCGTCCGCTGGGAAGGGTTCCCCCTCCTGGAGGGACATGAGCTGACGGCGGAGGTCATCCGCGGACTGATGGACAAGTACGGAACGGCGAAGAACTGACCCCACAGGACGACCCGGACCGGAACCTGCCGGCACGACGGCGGGCAAGGATAAAGGAAAGGCGGGCAATGACGGCACAGGAAACTGTCGTCATTGCCCGCCTTTGTTTGGAATGGGACAATAAAAAAGCCCCCGCTTAAAGGCCGAGGGCTACCTAGATGTCTTCACAACGGAAACCTCCTTATTGTGAATTGCTTCTTAATGTACCGCAAAGATACAAAGAGATGTCGGAGCGGCGAAACAATCGGATGGAAATCTTTCGCCCGACGGGAAAATTCATCCCCTCCCCTTCACCCGGACGGCATAGCTGCCGGGTTCCCACTCCGAGATGTCAAAGCTCACCGACGGGCTGTGGAACAGGCGTTCGATGTGGCCCGCCGACACCATCTCCGGTGTGGGCAGGCAGTGCACGCGCGGATTGTCGATGAGCATCACCGTGTGGCAGACGGACAACGCGATGTCCAGTTCGTGCGTAGAGAACACGATGAGCTTCCCCGACTCCGTGGCGAGCCGCTTGAGCAGCAGGCAGAGGTCGTAGCGGTTCGGCAGGTCGAGGAACGACGTCGGCTCGTCGAGCAGGACGAGCGGCGTATCCTGCGCCAGCGCCCGGGCAATCATCACCCGCTGGCTCTCGCCGTCGGACAGGCTGTCGGTCGGACGGGAGGCGTAGGCGGACATGCCCGTCAGCTCCAGTGCACGGGCGATGGCGGCTTCGTCCGTGGCGGAGAGACGGCCCACCCAGTTGGTGTAGGGGGCGCGGCCCATCGCCACGAGTTCGTGGACACGCAGGTGGGGCACTGCCACCTTCTCGGTCGTCACCAGGCTGACCCGGCGCGAGCGTTCGCCCGCATCGAGCGTGGAGAGAGGGCGTCCGTCAAGCCAGACTTCGCCCGTACGGCACGGTTCAAGCCCTGCCAGCGCACGGAGCAGGGTGCTCTTGCCCGTCCCGTTACGGCCCAGGAGCGCCACGAGCTGCCCTCCCTCCAGCGTCAGCGTGACGTCGGAGAGCAGCGTGCGTGTGCCATAACCGATGGAGAGATGTTCGATGTGCATGAGTGTTTCAGATTACAAGTTCATTACCAGCCGACCTTCACGATGACCCACACGATGACGGGGACGCCCAGCAGGGCGGCGATGCAGTTCACCGGGAGGACGAACGCCTTCGAGAGGATGTCGCACACGAGCATCGCCACCATGCCCATACCCACGCAGGCAGGGAGCAGCACGCGGTGGTCGGCGTTGCCGAAGACGACCCGCGCCAGGTGGGGGATGGCGAGACCGACGAATCCGATGGGTCCGCAGAACGCGGTCACCGTGCCCGTGAGCAACATCGTCGACAGGAAGATGAGCGAGCGGGAGCGGCGGACGTCAAGCCCCATCGTCGAGGCGTACTGCTCGCCCAGCAACAGCAGGTTGAGCGCCTTGATGCTTGCCACCGCGAGCACGAGGCCCACCGTCACCACGGCAAGCATGACCCAGAGCTTGGTCTCGGTGACCTGACCCAGCGAGCCCATGGACCACAGCGTGAAGAGCTTCAGCTGTTCCGCCGCGCTGAGATACTGCAACACCTGGATGAGTGCCCCGGCAACGTATCCTGTCATCACGCCGAGGATGAGCACCCCCATGATGTTCTTCACCCGTCGGCTGATGAACGCCACGCCCAGCAGGATGGCGGCGGAACCCACCCAGCCGGCGCCTGCCACGCCCACCGACTGCAACCACGGCGCACCCGACAGCCCCAGCAGGGGGATGCCCAGGATGAACAGCGCCACGCCCAGACTGGCTCCCGAACTGACGCCCAGCAGGTAGGGGTCCGCCAGCGGATTGCGGAAGACGGTCTGCATCTGCAGTCCGCTCACGGAGAGCGACAGCCCGACGAGTACTGCCACCACCCCCCGCACGAGGCGGACCGAACGGACGATGTGTGCCGTCAGCGCGTCGCCGCCACTGCCCGTCAGTGCCGCCCATACGTCGGCAGCGGGGAGGGTGACGTCGCCCGTCATGAGGTCGAGCAGGAACAGCCCGGCGGTGGACAGGGCAAGCAGCAGGAAACAGAGTGCGGTTCGTGTCATGGGCATTGGTTCGTTGGGCAGGACACACGGTGCGTGCATCCGGCAGGTTCATTCGTTGGAGGACCGGCGGACGGGGACGGTGCGTGGACCGCTCCTGCCGACGGGGTCCGTTGCTAACGGGACGGAGGGGTGTCCGCCCCGGTCGCCGGCACGATGGGCCGGTAATAATACAAGGTGTCGGTGGCGCGCCGCTTCTCGGGGTGCAGGATGCAGATGAGGTCGAGCAGCACGCGCGAAGGCTTGACGACGGACGACTCCCAGAAGTCATTGCCGCCGGCAGCGTTCGTGCGAAGGTTGTTGTTGAAGACGTGCCCCTCGCGCACCGCCTTGGCGGAGGCAAACTGCGGGTCCATCGCCTTCAGCTCGTCGAGCGTCTTCACGGAGCTGATGTTCAGCCAGTAGTCCGCCTCATGGAGCAGGCTGTACGCCGTCTCCATGCCGATGCGGGTGTAGCTCCCGGCTGCCCCCTCGCGGAAGATGTACTCGCCCCCCGCGTCGTGGATGAGGCGCGCCATGTAGCTCTCCGGCGAAGGCAGGGTCCAGACGTCGTTCCACGGCGCGTTGAGCATCACCTTCGGACGTTCCTTCACGTCCGCCACCAGCTGGCTGAGGGTCTTGTACTGGGTGTAGAGGATGTCAATCATGACCTGGCAGCGCTTCTGGAGCCCGAGGACCTCCGCCAGCACCATCATCCACTCGGCACGTCCGATGGGGTCCTCCTCGACATACTCCCCGATGTACATGTAGGGGATGCCCAGCTCCGTCAGCTTGTCGGTCACTGCCGTCTGCGCGTCGTCCACGCCGTAGAGCAGCACCAGGTCGGGCTTCAGTCCGAGCAGCACCTCGAAGTCCAGCTCCGCCCCCACGTCGCGCACACTGTCGCGCCGGGCGAGCAGCGCCGGACTGTTGATGTAGTCCAGGCCCGAGACACCCACCACGCGGTCCGTCGCCCCGAGGGCGTCCAGCATGCCCACGTAGCTCGACGACATGCAGACGATGCGTCGCGGTCCAGCGGGAATCACGACCCCGTCGAAGTCCTCGGGGGGCTGTTCGCCGCCGCGTGCCACGAAGTACGCCATCGTCACGTCGCGGGCGTTCTGCCACGGGTTCGTCACCTCGATGACGGTGCTCTGCCGGTCCCGGGCGCCCCATATGTGGAAGCCCTTGGCACAGGCGTTGTCATAGGCCACGTCCGTGTACACCTGCTTGTAGGAGGGCGGACGGTGGGTGCAGGCTGCCGCCAGCCAGAGGCCGAGGAGCAGCAGGGGGAGGAAATGCGTTCTCATAAGCGTCAAAATTCAAAGAGCAGTGAAACCAGGTAGTTGCGCAACGGCATGGGATAGTATTGCGTCGACTCGTAGTAGGCGTCCGTCACATTGTCCACGCGCAGCTGCGGGGTGAGCGCCTTGCCGCCGGCGAACGTCCAGCGGTAGCCTGCCAGGAGGTTGTGCACGGTGTAGGCGTCGGTCGAGTAGGACTCGTCCGTGGTCACATAGCGTCGGCCTACGTGGGTCGTCTGCCAGGAGAGGAACGCGCCCCGCCAGTCGAGCGCGAGACGGGCGTTCCACTTGCGGCGCGGCACGTAGGGAATCTGCTTCATGAGCGAGCCGTCGTCCACGTGCTGCTTGGTGCGCGTGCAGGCTTCCGACCAGCTGTAGTTGCCCGAGAGGACGGCGCGCAGGTCGCCTGCACGGAACTCCAGCCGGGTGGAGACCTCCACGCCCGTGGAGCGGACGTCGCGCTTGTTCTGCGGGGTCCATATCCACTGGTTGCCGTCCTGCGGCAGCCAGAGTATCCAGTTGTCGATGTACATCAGGTAGCCCGCCACCTCGGCATCGAGCGTCAGCCAGTCGGTCAGCGGACGGTGGAAGCTCAGGGCAGCGTCGTAGGAGAAACCGTCCTCGGGCAGCACGTCCGGGTTCCCTCCGGGACGCCAATAGAGGTCGTTCATGCTCGGGAAGCGGTAGTTGTAGGAGGCGCTTCCCTTCAGCCTGAGCATCTTGTCCCAGAGACTCACGAGGAAGCCCGCCGAGCCGGTAGACACCGTGCGGTGCCCGTTGCGCTCCAGCATGTACTGCCCGTCGAGGAGCAGCCACGGGAGGGCTTCCCAACGGGCGGACGCCTGCCAGGAGAGCACGTTGCGGCGGGCGGTCAGCGGCGGTTCGGGCACGGGGATGTCGAAGTGCACGCCGTCGATGACGTACTTCGACGAGTCCACGTCGATGTAGCTCTCCGACTTCACGCGGTCGTGGGTATAGGTGAGGGTGGTGTTGAGCACCAGTCCGTCGGCGGGAGCGCAGGAGTAGTCCGCCACCGCCTGCCACGTCTGCGACTGGTTGACGGTGCCCGACGGGTCGAACGAGCCCCGGTCGTACCACTTGTCGTAGTCCTGACGGAAGTAGAGCCACGCCGCCTTGAGGTGCAGCTGGTGTATGCCGCGGCTCCAGTCCAGCCCGGCGTAGGCGC
>ENA-OPTB01002706-OPTB01002706.1-human-gut-metagenome-genome-assembly--contig:-NODE-2706-length-10794-cov-2.301238_pt1 | contig 10794 bp, 8 predicted proteins | sample MGYA00241810_ERZ501911 | MGnify/ENA primary metagenome ERZ501911 (study PRJEB25962, sample SAMEA2042304) | human gut metagenome | biome: human gut; feature: human-associated habitat; material: faeces... | reverse complement strand
CCAGAATCGGACGACTGAATCTGTATGTGTTTCTGACGGGCAGCGGATATACCACGCAGGCAGACGGACTGCATTATGATGGTGCAACCTACGCAGCGATGTTCCGGTTTTTGATGCAGAGCATTGGAAGAATATGAAACAAAAATACGAACACATTCAGCTTCTGAGGGCGCTTGCATGTATCGGAGTGTTTATCACCCACCTTGCACCGAGGCTGGGAGCGACGGGAAAAGCCGCGTGGCTTGCCAATCAGGGAGCGGCGGGCGTGTATCTCTTTTTTGTCCTCAGCGGCTATCTCGCCTGCTGTGACAGAAAGCTCCCGACGGCTGGGAAAAAAGAACTGCTGACCTATTATAAAAAACGTCTGGTGCGGATTCTTCCGCTGTATTATGGGGTGATCCTTTATAACATCCTGCTGCACGGGCTGATTTTAAAGGATATTCCGGCAGACCCGCAGGGACTGTACTGGCTTCGGTATTTTTTCCTGACAAACAGCGTGATCCCTGCACCGAATGATTTCTGGGGAAACCTGAGCGCAACCTGGACGATCAGCCTGTTTATGGCGTTTTATCTGCTTGTGCCGGTCTTTGTGCGCCTGATCCGAGGCTGTACGAGCGCGTTTTTCTGCTATGTACTGGCATTGATTCTGCGGTATTTGTGGGTAAAAACCGGATACGGTGATTACATGATGATTTTTTACTACCTGCATTATTTTCTGCTCGGTATGTTGGTCTGGGAGATCCATCAGGCGGGAAGGCGTATCAGCGCGCAGTTGCTTGTCTATATCGGCATGATTGCGGCAGTAGGTGCGGGGTTGGCCCTTGGCAGGGGGCAGACGGATTCGTTTATTTGGTCGTGGTGCTTTGGCATGTTACTGCTTGCAGGCAGCGGCTTTCGGTTCTGCAGGAAAGGAATCGGCGGTCGGATTTCGGACGCTGTGCTGTGGACGGATCGGTATTCGTATGAGATTTATCTGGTGCATGCTGTAATTTTAGAAGGGCTCGGCATGGTGCGGGTACAGATCGGACTGCCGAACGCAGCGTTTCTGATTCTGGCGCTGCTTCTGACCGGCGCAGGTGCGGTATTTTCCAAAAAACTGATCGAAGACCCCGTCGCCGGACTTGTTGCCCGAAGCAGAATGTGATACCATAGCAGAAGCTTGGAAAACTGACGCAAGCCAGGAAAACAAAAAGGAGAAAAAGATATGATTGACCAGTTAATTGCAAATATCAAAAAGACAAATGCTCCAATCGTTGTCGGACTGGACCCGATGATGAAATTTATTCCGGAGCAGATTCAGAAAGCTGCTTTTGCGGAATACGGCGAGACGTTAAAGGGCGCTGCAGAAGCGATCTGGCAGTACAATAAGGGCATCGTGGATGCAGTAGCGGATCTGATTCCGGCAGTAAAGCCGCAGATCGCCATGTATGAGCAGTTCGGCGTAGCAGGTCTGATCGCATTTCAGAAGACCGTCGCATACTGCAAAGAGAAAGGTCTGGTTGTCATCGGCGATGTAAAACGCGGCGATATCGGTTCCACTTCTGAGGCTTATGCGGTTGCCCATCTCGGAAAAGTAGTAGTGGGAGAAAAGAGCTATGCACCCTTTGACGAGGATTTTGCAACGGTGAATCGGTATCTGGGTTCGGACGGTATCAATCCGTTCATAAAGGTCTGCAAAGAAGAAAATAAGGGCATTTTTGTGCTGGTAAAAACTTCCAACCCCAGCAGTGGTGAGTTCCAGGATCGTCTGGTGGACGGCAGACCGTTGTATGAAATCGTCGGTGAAAAGGTTGCCGAATGGGGCAGCGAGTGCATGGGCAGCGAATATAGCAATGTTGGTGCGGTTGTTGGCGCAACCTATCCTGAAATGGGCAAGGCGCTGCGCAAGGTGATGCCGAAGTCCTACATTCTCGTGCCCGGCTACGGCGCACAGGGCGGCAAGGGCGCTGATCTGGTGCATTTTTTCAATGAAGACGGACTTGGCGCGATTGTCAACTCTTCCCGCGGCATCATTGCAGCATATCAGCAGGAAAAATATGCACAGTTTGGTGCGGCTAACTATGCGGACGCATCCAGACAGGCGGTTATCGATATGAGAGAAGATATCGCACAGGCGCTGCAGGGACGCAAATAAATGTGAACGTCAATCAGAATATAGAAAAAAATCGGGTGGAAGCTGTCAGGTATCTGGCGCTTCCGCCTTTTTCGTGTAGGAAACAGCGTCTCTATATAAAAAAGAATGTGCCGAGGCACGAGGGGATGGACAAGTCAAAAAAACGTAATATATGGACAAGTCAAAAAAAACGCAATATAATAAATGAAATGTAATATATTGCAGCGAGGAAAAAAGAATGAATCAGGAAGTCAGCATAACAAAAGAACAGGTTCAGAAAGAAATGAAATATTTCCGCAGGCTTTTTCCGATTGTGAGGCTCCTGGACGGGGAAAGGCTGCTGCGAAGAAACGATGGCATGGAAGCAGAACCGGTGGAGATCGATGCACCAGAAATCTGCCATTGTTATGATCTGTGGAAATACTCGGCTCCCTGTAAGCATTGCATTGCACTGGAGGCAGTCAGAAGCAGAAAAGAAAAGTGCAAGCTGGAGATTGTGGGGAATGACATCTATCAGGTGATCGCAAGATATCTGGAAATGAATGGAAAGCCTTACGTGATGGAGCTGGTACATCGTCTGGATGAGGATGCACTGACGGATCTGGAGGAAAAACAATATCTGATTGAACAGCTGACAGGCTATAACGAGAAGCTCTATCAAGATGTGCTGACAGGTGTATTTAACCGCCGTTATTATGAAGAAAAGATCAAAAATATGTGGGGACCTGTGGGCATTGCGATGATGGATCTGGATAATTTTAAATATTATAACGATTCCTACGGACACAATGTGGGGGATCTTGCACTCAATAGTGCTGCAAAAGTGATCTTATCCAATATCCGAAAATCAGATTTTCTGATCCGCTATGGCGGGGACGAATTTTTGCTGGTACTGCCCGGGATCCGGAAGGACGCCTTTGACAAAAAACTCAACCAGATCCAAAAACAGCTTCATCAGACCACTTTGGACGGCTATCCGGGTATCTCCCTTTCTGTGAGCATCGGAGGAGTAACGACGGTGGAAGAGACTGTGGGGACCGCTTTGGAGCGTGCGGATCGGCTGATGTATCAGGCAAAGAAGCATAGAAATCAGGTTGTGACAGAAAGCAGTACGGAGGAAATCCGTCAGAAGGTCGGAGAAAGGCTGGAACGCGACTCCGGCAGAGAGCTTGTCCTCATTGTGGATGATGCCAAGATCAACCGGGAGATTCTCTTCGAAATGCTGAAGGATAGGTTTGACATTATAGAAGCATCCAGCGGCGAAGAGTGTCTGGAGCTGCTGCATCAATACGGGACAGAAATATCTATCGTTTTACTGGATTTCATCATGTCGGGAATGGACGGACTCGGTGTTTTGAAGGTGATGAATAAAGAACATCTCATCGAAGATATTCCGGTCATCATGATTTCCAGCGAAGACTCGGAACTACATATCCGTCAGGCATACGAAATGGGCGTATCAGACTATATCAGCAGACCCTTTGATACAAGTGTTGTTCGCCAACGTGTATATAATACCATCAAGCTGTATGCAAAGCAGCGCAAGCTGATCGACCTGGTTGCAGGCCAGATGCAGGAAAAAGAGAAAAACAACCAAATTATGGTCAATATCCTGAGTCATATCGTAGAATGCCGAAACGGAGAGAGCGGACAGCATGTCCGGAATATCGGAATACTGACGAAGATTCTTTTGAAAAAGCTGATGCAGAAAACGGATCGATACCAGATGACATGGGGAGACTTAAACCGGATCGCACTGGCGTCGGCACTTCATGATATCGGCAAAAGCGGCATTGAGGAAGCCATCTTAAATAAGCCCGAAAAGCTGACGCAGGAAGAATATGAAAAAATGAAAAAGCATACCGTGATCGGGTGGTCGATGCTGCAAGATCTGAAACAGTATCAGGAGGAACCGCTGGTACGTATTGCAGAACAGATCTGTCGCTGGCATCACGAGCGCTACGACGGAAAAGGTTATCCGGACGGCTTAAAGGGGGACGAGATCCCGATTTCAGCACAGGTGGTTTCCCTTGCAGATGTATATGATGCATTGACCAACGAGCGTGTATACAAAAAGGCGATTCCACATGAAAAGGCGATTGAAATGATCGTCACAGGAGAGTGCGGACAGTTCAATCCGTTGCTGATAGAATGTCTGCTGGAGATAAAAGAAGATATCCCGATTCAGCTGATGAATGCTGAGCACAGAAATAGCTGGACACCTCTGGGGGGGGGTAACACCCTCGTGGCGGGTTTGAAGACAGAAGGATAGAGGATAAGGGAAAAGGAGAGGAAAAGATGACAGTCAGAGAATGCTATGAAAAAATCGGATCTGATTTTGACAAAGTGCTGGGACGTATGGGCAGCGAAGCGCTGGTAAAACGGTTTGCAGTTAAATTTCTGGAAGACAAGAGCTTTGAGGAGCTGACGGAATCCCTGAAAGAAAAGGACGGAGAGGACGCATTCCGCGCCGCACACACCTTAAAGGGTATCTGCGCCAATCTTGGGCTGGACAGATTATACGAAATAGACTGCGAGCTGACCGAAAAGCTGCGCGGACGTCAGACCGAGGGCAGCGAGGAGTTATATCAGAAGGTGGCAGAAGCGTACGAAGCCACAGTAACCGTGCTAAAGGAGCTGGAAAATTTCTGAAAATCTTTACAGATAGTGAAGCTTGATCTAAACTGATAGGGAAAAATCTAAAAGAGCGGGGAACAGAGGAAGAAATATGCGTCTCAGGGGAAAAGGCGCAGCAGAATCAGACGATACACTGCAGTTGGGCACTGCGTGTTAAGATTCTGTTAAGAAAGAGTGAGAACGATATCACAAAAGAGACATTCTTCTTCAGAAAAATACAAATGAAAGGGAAGACACAGATGAAAATAGCGATGATAGGACATAAAGATTTCCCTTCTCGTTCCGGAGGCGTAGAGGTGGTAGTTTATGAGCTTTCGACCAGACTTGCTGCCAGAGGACATGAGGTAACCGTGTACAACAGAGGCAGGCAAAAGGGGCATAATGCTTATCTGGAACAGAACGTCAGGGTCAAGCGGATTTTTACATTTAAAAAGCAGATTTTGAATGCAATGGTCTATTCTTTTCTGGCGACATTTGATACAATATTTCATGATTTTGATGTCATTCATTATCATGCGATCGGACCCTCCGTTCCATTGTTTCTTGCAAAGCTGTTTGGCAAGCATACGGTATGCACGGTGCATGGACTGAACTGGAGAAGTGATAAGTGGGGTGGTTTCGCTTCCTTCTATCTCCGTCTGGGAGAAAAAGTTGCCGCCCGTTTTGCTGATGAAGTAATCGTTCTTTCCGAAGAGGAGAAACAATATTTTCTGCAGAAGTATAATCGGGACTCTATTCTGATCCATAATGCAGTGGAACGGATCACACCGGTTCCCTGTAATGTCATCCGGGAAAAATATGGCCTGGAAAAAGACAGCTATATTCTGTATGTCGGACGGATCTCTCCGGAAAAAGGACCGCAGGATTTGCTGGAAGCGTATCAGAAGCTCCGGCTGCAGGAACGCCTGGTATTGGCTGGCCCGATCCCGGAAACGGAATTTGGAAAAGAAATGCTCCACAAAATCGATGCAGACCCGAGGGTGATCCGTACCGGCCTGGTGCAGGGACAAGAGCTCGCTGAGCTGTTTTCCAACTGCAGGCTATTTGTCCTTCCGAGTCATACCGAGGGACTTTCCCTTGCCCTTCTGGAGGCAATGTCCTGTGGCGGAAGATGTTTGGTCAGTGATATTCCGGCAAATACGGTGATTACCAAACAATACGGGGCAGAGTTTGAGGCAGAGAATAGTGATTCGCTGGCGGCTGCGCTTTCGAAGGAATTGACAACTCCAAAGGACGAAGTACTGCTAAAGCAGGAAATAGAATATGTCAAAGAAAATTTTGATTATGATGCAGTGATCGAATGGCATGAAGATGTTTACAAATGTGCTCTGAACAGAAAAAATGAGAAGCGTTGGGAGCAAAATTGCTGATGAAGAAACAGGATGTGCAAATTTCAATAATTGTACCAATTTATAAGGTGGAAAAGTATCTTGTCCGGTGTGTAGAGTCACTGATTGCGCAGGATTTTTTGTCGTTGGAAATTATTCTTATAGATGACGGCAGCCCTGACCGGTGCGGAGAAATTTGTGACAATTATGCAAAAAAAGATGCACGGATTACCGCTTACCATAAACCGAACGGCGGCTTGTCGGATGCGCGCAACTACGGACTGGAGCGGGCGCATGGGGAATATGTCTTATTTGTAGACAGCGATGACTATCTGGAGCCCCAGGCCTGTGCCAACCTATGGAAGGAAGCAAGGGCAGGCTTTGCAGATATAATTATTTCCAAAATGGCACTGGAGAAGCCCTCTGAAGGGATGGCACGGTTTGAAAAGGTGGCGGAGGATCGTTTTCAGTATCATCGTATCTATAGCGGCCCGGCATATCTGATGGGATGTCTGGAGGGCGGTGCACTTCGGGTAGAGGTTATCCGAACCATGTTTCGCGAGATTTTCTTGTCAGAAATGACCTGTATTTTGAGTACGGTATTTTACATGAAGATGAAGAATTTACACCGAGAGCATTGTTAAAAGCGGAACGGGTTGTGTTGACAGATTATGTCTATTATCATTATGATAATTCCAGAAGTGATTCTATTATGAATTCCACGGCCTTAAACGCAAAAAAAAATGCGGACAGGGTGAAGATCTACGATGGACTGAGAAAGCTTTATAAAACAGTAAAGCCCCGGAAGCTGCGCAGGCTTCTGGAAGATGATTTGTCCTGGAAATATATTGATTGCTATTGTGCCAGTGAACCCAAAAGCAGAAAAAAGCTTGGCGTAAAGAGACTTGTCGTTTTAAAATGTGCCTATAAAGCCAGACGCAGAGCAAAGGCTCTTGTCTTTGCACTTGCGCCGAATCACTATGCAAACCGGATGCGGGAACAGGCGCTGGTACGCAAGGTACATCAGAGAAGAAGCAGCAGCAAAGCTTTGCCCATAGAGAGAGAACCTGCAAAAAACATAAAACATACGGAAAAGAAAGCTGGAAAAAGCAGATTAAAAAAAGGAATGAAGTTTCTGGCGAAGTTTCTTTTTTTGATCCTGCTTGTAGCAGGCGGACTTGCCAAAAATATTTACGATAACCGGACGAATTATACGGCGGAATTTTATCAGGTCAGCTCCCGAAAGCTGACACACAGTATTCGGATAGCTTTTCTGACAGATGTGCATTTGCGGGAATACGGAATGGATAACGGCGATCTTGTAGAGGATATAGAAAATCTTTCACCGGACCTGATTCTGCTTGGCGGAGACCTTGTAAATGATACTGTGGATTCTTATGACAATATGATCTCCCTCTGCAGCCAGCTGACAGAGATCGCACCGGTATGCGGTGTGCTGGGCAACCATGAGGATGTGAAGATTTATCATCAGGGAGATGAGGAACTGGTAAAACGCTTCGAAGATGCAGGCGTGAAAATCCTGCGGAACGAGGAAACGTCCTATTCCCTGTATGACAATACGGTCAGTGTGATCGGTATAGAAGGAAAACCGGAAGATTTTGCGAAAGAGTGTATGGAGGCGCAGGAAGCAGAGGATCAATATGATCTGCGCATCTGTATTGCGCATGTGCCTACTTATTTCCCGGAGAAGCTGGAAAATTACAGCTTTGACCTTGGACTTGCAGGACATACCCACGGCGGAATTGTCCGTTTGCCGAAGCTGGGCGCTCTTTATTCTGCGGAAGAGGGACTGTTCCCGGAGTATGGAGGAGGTGTCTATACCCTTGACAACAAGGCGACGCTGATTGTCAGCCGTGGACTGGGAGATTCCGACAAATGGTCGAGGATCAATAATGTTCCGGAGCTTTCAGTGATCGATATTAACTAAACCTTCCAATGCCGTAAGTAGGATAGTGCAATGAAAGAAATTAAAGGAAAAGTGAAAAGAGCAGTTCAGATACTGTGGGAAAACAAATATCGGATGACATATTATATGCTGATCTTGTGCATTTTGTTTGGATGCATTCATTATGCGGAAAGCGGCATTTGGTCCAGCGCGAATATTTCATTTAATTATTCAGAGGCATCCCTGGGCTTAAGCCCGAATAAAACCCGTTTTAACGCCTATGAAATCGTTTCAGAGGAGGTTATGCAGCGTGCCATCGAAAAAGTTGGTTTGCAGGGAAGCATTTCCGCATCGGAGCTTGCCAGCCATGTCTTCATCACTCCGGAAGGAACGGGACATGTGGGCGGAAGTGACGATTACATCAGCACATCCTATAATATCAATCTCAATGCAGACGGATTGGAACTGAAAAATCGGACAACCATCAGTCTGCTGAAAAGTATCTGTGAAGCATACCGTGAGTTTTTTCAGAAAAACTACTGCGATAATCAGGACATGTTAAAGGAAAAACTCGAAGTTACAACAGATTGTGAGCCCTACCTGCGTCTGAATGAGCTGGAGCTGCGGGCAGAATGTATCATGCAGTATTTAAATGCGCGTCTGAGCGAAAACAAGAGCTATGTCGATACCGAAAATCCGGATTCGTCTACCAATAACTTCACGACGCTGAGCAAGCAGATCAACAATATTGTGGATTATGATATTCCGAATGTGAAGGCCTACGTGATCGAAGGAGGGATTGCAAAGGATGCTTCCCTGCTGATCAGCATTCTGGAGTACAAAAACAAAATCGACGATATTGCCGCACAGAAGGAAATGGCATATTATGATGCCAACAAAAACGGAATTTCCGTATATGAAAAGTCCATGACATCCGTTGTCATGATCCCGACGACAGATGAGATGGAAGAATATTACATGTCCCGGACAAAGACTGCAATGGACAATATGGCGCGTTCTGCGGACAGCTCGCTGCAGGCAGCGACGGATTATCAGTCGGAAATCGTGGATACCAGTTATGTAGTGGAGAAGATGCAGACGGTTACCGATGATGCAGGGCGTCTGAAGGAAGCACAGGATATGATCAACAAGCTGGAAAGCGGAATCAATGAGATTTCGGATCAGCTGTTTATATTGGATAAGGCATATATCAGATACAAGTCACAGAACTATGTCTCTTTTACTTATAATAATGCGTCCTTTACTCAACGAATTAACGTAAAAAAGACAGGAATGAAAGCTGCAGCAGTTCTGGCGTTTATGGTGGGCTTGAATTCTCTGAGGAAAGTCAGGAAGAACAGAAAGGGCATAAAGAAAAGTGAAAAAGTTTGAGATTTTGCGATATCTGAAACGTTTTAGTATGCTGATTTTTTTGCTGACGATGGCAGGGGCGGCAATGATTTACCTGTATGCGCAGGGAAAGCAGCAATATACAGCATCTGTTGTTTTGAAGTACACAAATGACGGCATAAAGGACGGCTATGCCCCGGACGGTTCTGATCTGGATGTGAATGAAATCTATTCCTCTACCGTAATTGCACAGGCGATGGATTCTCTTGGAGCATCCGGAAGACTGACGACAGTACGATCGAACTGCAGCGTTACACCGATTATTTCAGAGGAACAGGAGAAGATCAACGATGCACTGATCGAAAAGGGAGAAGAAGTCACCTATTTTCCGGATACTTATAAGGTGAGTCTGGTGGTGGATGGAAAGCTGGGCGGCAGCTATGCACGCAATATGCTGGATGCGATCATGCAGAGCTACTGTACCTATTATACGGAAAAATATGTGGAGCAGAAGCTGTCCCTGAATCCGTCCAGGAATCTTCTGGATAACGGTTATGATTATTATGAATGTGTCCGTATCCTCGAAAACGATACCAACGATATGCATGATTTTCTGCTGGCAAAGCGGGAAAGCTACCCGAACTTCAGATCCTCCCAGACAGGCTATACGTACAAAGATCTCTGTGCGATTTATTCTGAACTGAAAAAATATGAGATTCCGAAGCTGTATGCATATGTTCTGGATGGACCGCAGATACGGGATGGTAAGATCCTGCAGGAATTTATTGCAAACAGCATTGCAGATTCCCAGAACAGTGAAGAGGTTGGAGCACAGCAGCGCAGTGAGATCGAAAGGCTGATCGCTTCCTATGTGGAAAAGAATGCCGGAATTCTGGAGAGCTATTTTACAGAGGGCGGAGACAATGTCTCCTCTAATTATATTCTGGGAACCATCGAGGATGCAGGAGCCGGTGCAAAGGCGATCACAACCTACGATAACCTGATCCTTGAGCTGGTCGGAATTGATAAGACCATTGCGGCAGACAAGATCGATCGTCAGTTTCAGGAAGAGACCCTGACGGCATTTCAGAACGTGACCTTTGGTGGAACAGAGGAAGAGCATGCAAAGATGGAGCAGATGATCACTGATTATGAGAACGAGCTCCAGGAATATTATGAAATCGTCAATACCAGCAGTAAGGAGTTGAATCTGTATATCAGTGCGGATTATCTGAAAATGGTCAGCTCTGTCCGCGTAGCACCTTCGATCAATATCAAGCTCTATATTATGCTCGCGCTGGTATTGTTTTTCGTGATCGGCTGTTGCGGAGCAGTCCTTTTGGGACGACTGTCGGATATCGTGGACTATCTGTTGTATGTCGACAAGAAGACAGGGCTGCCGAACCGGGAAAAGTTAAATATTTATATTGGAGAAATGGCGGGAAAGGTTCTGCCGGAAG
>ENA-OPTB01002705-OPTB01002705.1-human-gut-metagenome-genome-assembly--contig:-NODE-2705-length-10796-cov-4.193837_pt1 | contig 10796 bp, 13 predicted proteins | sample MGYA00241810_ERZ501911 | MGnify/ENA primary metagenome ERZ501911 (study PRJEB25962, sample SAMEA2042304) | human gut metagenome | biome: human gut; feature: human-associated habitat; material: faeces... | reverse complement strand
CTTGGCAGTACAGTGATTATTATCTCCCAACGTGTCCGCTCTATTCAAGAAGCACATCATATCTTAGTGATGGATCAAGGTAAGATTGCTGCTCAGGGTACCCATGAAGAATTACTTGCTCAATCAGCAGAATATCAGGAAATCGTCGCATCACAGGAGGAAGAATAGTTATGAAAGTAAAAAAATTACCACACAGATCTCTGCTATTTGCAGGAGTATTTTTAACGGGAGCTTTCTTCGTCAAAGCTATATCAGAAGAACATACCCTATCCTTTCCAACAAATCCGAATACCAAAACCACAGAAGAAGTCATCCCTCTCACAATTTCAAGCGGATTCGATAAAGATTTCATCGCAGAAGCAAAACCTGCTCCGGCTGTGGAGCATCCACCTACGACTATGCTGACCATTCGTATAGCTACGGTTCGTGGGTGTCGGACAGCGAAACGCAGCACAAGCGTACCAAAACGTGCTCGGCCTGCGGCGATTCTGGCTATGAGTATGCCGACCATACCGACGCGAACGGCGACGGCAAATGCGATGATTGCGGTGCAACCGTCTCCTTGACTGTTACATGGGATGCAGGGAGCAACGGCGGCACGATCGACGACAAAGCAGCGTACAGCGAAACCGTTCAGCCGAACAGTAAGCCGACGATCCCTGCATCGCTCCCGGTCAAAAAGGGGCACAGCTTCAAGGGCTGGTACACGGCCAAAACAGGCGGCAAGCTCTACAACACTGTCACCTCGATCACGGCCAGCACAACGTTTTATGCGCAGTTTGAAGCGAACCAATACGTCGTGACATGGGATCTGGGTACCGGCAAAACGGAAACCACAAATCAGACCTACGGTGAAAAGCTGGTGCTGCCGACTGAGCCGACGCGCAAAAATGCAGATTTTTTAGGTTGGTTCACCGAAGCGAATGGCGGTACGCAGGTAACGGCAAATGACGTTTTCACGGAAACCGCAGATAAAACGTATTACGCCCACTGGGAGATCACGGAGGTCTTCTCGGTCACGGTTCCCGTCACACTGCCGCTTGTCGTTGACGAAAGCGGCGAGGTTCACGTTGGCACGGCAGAGATCATCAATGCGTCCACGGGCGAAGTTGTTGTGTCCTCCGTCAGTATCAGCACGAAAAACGGCTGGCAGCTTGTTCCGTTTGACACCGATATGGCGCACGCTAAAGTCGATGCAAAACAGCTTGGTTTTAAGATCAACAATTCTGTGACGACGAAAACCGGCGATACAGAAACACTCGTTTTGCGCGGATCGTGGGATATTGCAGAGAGCGGCAAGCTCCCACTCTCCTATGACGCCGTTGTCAGCGCCGTATCCAAAGCAGTCACTGAGCAGGAAGTTCTCTCCATTGTCTTTGTTCTGGAATGGGGCGGTGAATGATCAAAAAACCTGAGAACGGGTTTCCGTTCTCAGGTTTATGCTTCTATTCTGCTGTGCGCAGCCTGCCAGGATAGGGCTTGCTCCAATTCATAGGTGATCTGTTCTTCCTCGGTTGCTTTGCGCACTGTCATACACCCGCATTCCGGGCACTGCTGCGGCATGAAGCGGTCAAAGCCCCAAAAGGTTTGCTCACAGGTATTACATGCGTAGAGCATGGCGTTCACTCCTTTACATTTTTAGTTTACCGTTCAAATGTGAACATTTCAACGCCGGGGGCTGCTTAGTCTTTGGCACATCCATTTTTGGAGGAATCAATGAAAAAGCTATATCGTTTTTATACACTCTGCCTGCTGCTTTTGCTGTGCGTCAGCCTGTTTTGTGTGCAGGCGTTTGCTGTCGAGGATATGTGGACGGCGGCGAACCGCATCATCGTGGACGTTTACAGCAAAATTGCAGGCATCAGTACGGTGCTGGCCGGTCTGATGTCCGCCGTCGCGGTCGTCGATGCAAAGCTCTCCAATAATCAGCACAAGGTCGATCAGGCGTGGGACTGGCTGCGCCGCATCTGGATCGCGTGGGCGGTCATCAACGGCATCGGTGCTTTCATTGCCTATGTCGCGCCGCTGTTTCAGGGTCTTGCAACGATCCAGAGCTAAAAAGCCAGAACAGGATTATCCGGCGAGGAAGGAGGTGCGGGCTGCTTGCTGGAGCTGCTTTTTCAGGGCTTTATCGAATGGATCTACGGCCTGATTCTGGAATGCTGGGAGTATTTCGCGTCTGTGCTGTTTGACCTCATGAGTCTGGATTTTGCGTATCTGCGTGAGCACATGCCCGTCATTGATACCATCCGCCAGATCATGCTGGGCGTCGGTTGGGCACTGCTCATCGGCAATCTCGTCTTTCAGGCAACGCGCGGCATGGCAGCGGGGCTCGGCTTCGACGCGGAGGACCCGAAGCTGCTTTTTACACGGACGTTTGCCTTTTCGTTTCTGCTGGTGGCAAGCCCACAGATCTGCGAGCTGGGGCTGAATATGACATCGACCGTCATTGAGCTTTTGCAAATGCCGGACGCCGTGGATATTACTTTTGCGGATGAAGCCTCCTTCGGCGGTCTGACCGGTTCTTGGCTGCTTGTCGTGATTTGCGGCATCATCGTTATGTTCCAGACGTTCAAGCTCATTATGGAAATGGCAGAGCGGTATTTTATCCTCGCTGTGCTGACGATCACCTCGCCGCTGGCCTTTGGTATGGGCGGAAGCCGGAATACGTCGGACATTTTTACCGGCTGGTGCCGGATGTTCGGCTCGATGTGCCTGCTCATGGCGACGAACGTGATGTTCGTCAAGATGCTTTTATCTGTGCTGTCGTACTATCCGAGCGGCCTTGACGTGCTGCCATGGATGGTGCTGGTCGTTACCATCGTCAAGGTAGCGAAAAAAGCGGACAGCATCCTTGCGCGCATCGGTCTGAATCCTGCCATGACGGGCGATCCGTTAGGCCGCGGGTTCCCCGGCGCGATGACGATGATGGTCGTTCGCTCAATGGTGTCCGATGCAGCGCATACCATCGGCAGGAACGGCAATCAGCCGCGCAGCGGCAGCGGAAATTCCAAGCCGAATGCACCGACCGGACCGCGCTCTGGCGGCTCTGGCAGCGCTTCCAATGTCAATGCGCCCTCGCACGCAAACGGCTATCATCATAGCACGTCTGCGCAGCAAAACAGCGCGAATCCTGCATTCAATCAAGAATCTATTTCGGCTCAGACGGTTGCTGCACAGACGGATACCGTACAATCCGCCGCCGAAAAGATGGCGGGCGCATTCCCTCAAGCCGCGCCTGCTGGCACCGGAAAGCAGCCGAACTCCACGCGCAAAACCGCCGTGCCGCCCGGCACCAGACGTGCACCGGGCCACATGGCAGCGCCGAAGAACCATGCAGCGCCCACGGCAGCAAAAGCCTCGCCCGGTGCGCCGTATCATCCCGCAGGAGCTTCGCAGCCTGTCATGGGCGGCGCGGTCATGCAAAATGCGCAGCAGGAACAATCCGTACATTCCCAATCAGAATCCCATCCACGCAGCAGCGCATCGGTACAGAATCATGCTGGCGCGGTTTCGTTCGGTGCGGCAGGAAAAACGGCAGGCCAAAATCCACCGCGCACTACCGTTCAGCCGACCGGTCCCGCAGGAAAGTCGTATCACAGCAGCAACGCACAGGGGCAGACGGTACAGGCCGAATCCGCGCAGCAGCGCAGCACCTTTGTGCAGCCGCCTGACACACAGCGGGGCACACCGATTACGGTCGTGCCCAATGCAAAGCCGAACAATCCTGCACAGCCTGTCGGCAGCGCAGGAAAAGGTCAGGTGCAGTCTGCACATATAGAAACGACGCAGCAGCACAGTACCTTTGTGCAAGCTCCAAACATGGCGGGCGCGCAGCCAGCAGCAGATCATTCGGCTTCGCCTGCTTCTCCGCGATCCGGTACAGCAGGAACACAGCGCACGTCCATCGGCGGGCGTTATACCCAGCCCGTGCAGCAGGCGACGCGCGTTTCCACGAATGGAAACACCCAGATCACGCAGCAGAATCATGTTTCTGCCCAGCAGTCCGGCGGCACAGTGCAGCCGGACTGCGGAGCCCGCATGGATGGCCGCTCTACAAATCGGGAGCATCCTACACCCACAATGCCGGTATCTCCGGCAGCGCCGTCTTCCAACCGCGAAGCTGGTACGCCTCCGCGCTCGACCGCGCGGTCTGATGCGGCACGTCCGGCGGAACAGCGCGCTTCGCAGCGCCCAATTCCCGCCCCAAGCGGCAGCGCAGAAAAGTCGGTATCGCAGACTGGCACACATACTTCTCCCGTTTCCGCCGCATCTCCCGACCGCCAGAGCAGGAAACCGGCTGTCCCAGCTGCTATGGGCAGCATGACTGCGCCGACTCCGGTATCGCAGGAATCGCGCGGGCTGCAAAGAAGCCCTGCAGCAGAATCCTCCGCCAAGCGTCCGGTACCGCAGGAACGCAAGGCCGGCGCACAGCCGGAGCCGCAGAAGAAGGAGCAGACGCTCTACCATCGCCCCGGTGCCGCAGGAATCGCGCCCACGGCAGTTGGGATCAACACGGAAGCAGCATCGGCGGCGCAGAAGCCCGCTGCGGAAAAGGCGGCAAAGAAGCCGTTTGTTCCGCTGACCGGCAGAACCCCGGAATCCATTCCGTCGCATCTCGATCTGCATGAAGCCTCGCAGAAGACGACGAAGCGCCCGCAGGAGAACACGCAGGAGGTGGCATCGGATGAATGATCGGAACCACCGCTCCGCTGCGGAGGTCTTGGCGAATGCGGCGCGCGTGGTCAAGGCAGCTGTCAACATCGTGCGGGCGGCGATCGCAGGAGGGCTTCACGGCGCGGCTGCCGCCGCTGCGAAGGAGCTCCTGCCAACGATCATCAAGCTTGCCGTCGGCGTTCTCATTGCCATCATCGTGATCCCAATGTTCGTGATCTCTGCCATGCCGAATATGTTTTTCGGTTACGAAACGTCCGAAAAGGACCCGCAGATCACCATGCGGGAGCAGGCACTTTCCATCGGCGGCGCGTATCTGTCTCTGGAAGACTTCGAGAAAACGCAGCAGGACGCCATTATCACCGGCGAAGCTGCCGCGTATGAGAATCAGGGCGTCACAATTGACGAAATTCGGGTATCCAGCAAATTTGATGAAGAAGATCTCTGCTGGTACATCGCTATCAACTCTGTTGCCCACAAGCAGGATCTATCTGAAATGAAGCCGGAGGAGGTACAGTCGCTTCTGATCTCCAATCTCAAGCACACGACGCGGCTGGAATCCTCCGGCAACCAGACTGTCCTCCATATCATCTTCCAGCCGCTCGATAAAGACAAGCTCATGGATGATCTGGAGTTTGACGAGGACGCCAGGACGTGGGCAGGCGCACTGTTTGAGACGATCTATGAGAGCGACGCGCTGGGTAAATACAAAGATAAATTTGAAGCCTATAAGCCTAGCTATGCGGGCGATACCAGCTATACCGGTCCGGCGGAATCCGCCCCTGGCGGCAGTGGTGGCGGAGGTGGTGCGGAGAGCGGCGGCAGCGCCGACAACACCATTGATATCTCCGGTTTTACGAATCCGCGCACAAAAAACAACCATGATCTTGCCGCCTATGCGATACAGGCGTGGGAGCACGGCTGGGGGTATGTGTGGGGGACGTTTGGAACCGTCCTGACGGAATCTATGCTCCAATACAAGTTGGAGCAGTACCCGGACATCGGCGCGTCGGAAGCATTTATCCGCGAACACTGGCTCGGCAGGCGTACAACAGACTGTGTTGGCTTGCTGAAGGGTTATGGATGGCTGAACCCTGATACGCTGACCATTGACTACAATACGAACGGAATGCCGGATTATACTGCGGATCAGATGTACGCCTCTGCCAAGGAAAACGGCACGGAGTACGGCGGCATGGACACAATGCCCGATATCGTTGGACTTGGTCTTTGGAAGCAGGGACACTGGGGTGTCTACGTCGGAAACGGCTATGCCATTGAAGCGATGGGCACGCAGTACGGCGTGGTGCGCACAAAGGTCGAGGGGCGCGGCTGGCAGGGCTGATGCAAGATCCCGTACATACAATATGACGACTAAAGGAGGGCCTATGAAGGTCAGAAAATTCCGCATTCTCCGCCTGCGGCACCATGTCAGCATGGTCGAGCTTGGCCGGGCCTGCGGCGTATCCGCGCAGCGCATCAGCGAGCTGGAACTGAGCGAAAACAAGCCGTCGGCGGAGACTGTACAGAAAATCCAAAGCGGCTTTGAAGCAATCATCGCCCAGCGCGGAGAAAAACTTGATACGCTGCATCAAGAATATATTGCTTGCAAAAACAGTCTGATGGAGCGCGTGGGAGAATACGAATATGAGCTATGAAACCTACCACATTCCCGTAAATTTTACGGACGCGGGCAAGCTGTTCGGTGTGTTTGAAATTCGCAATGCAGTCGAAACCGTGCTGTTGTGCATTCCCATTCTGTTTCTCTGTCTGGCACTTCTGCCGCTGACGCTCATGCCGAAGATCATCGTCACAATGGCGATTCTCGTCCCCGTGGGCGGCTTTGCGCTCATTGGCATCGGCGGCGACAGCCTGAGCCGGTGGCTCAAGGCGTGGATGCACTGGCGCAAGCACCGGCGCATGATCTTTTACCGCGGGGAGGTGCGTCTATGAGCATGAAGGACGCCATTTTCGGCACGGCCGCGCCGACCAGTCACGGCGGCGCAACCTATCGTGACAGCATCCAGGCGTGGCTGCCGGTCAAGAATATCATCGGCGGCGTGGTCATCACGAAGGACAACCGGTTCATCAAAATTCTTGAGGTGCTGCCGGTCAATTTTTATCTGAAATCCCCGTCCGATCAGCAAAATATCATCACGTCCTACGCCGCATACCTGAAGATTGCACCGGACAGCATGAGCTGCGAGGTGCGCACGCTCCCGCCGGATACGAGCGAATACGTCGAGCAGATGCGGCAGTTCCAGAAAACCGAGGAAAGCGAAAACTGCCGTGCAGAGATCGAGGACAATATTGAAAAAATCGGTCTCGGTATCGCCAGCGAGTCTATCCGCCACCGATTCTTCCTCGTGTTCCAGTATGAAGCCAAAATGCGTGCCAAGCGTAATACTGTCAAGGGCATCATCCAGCGCCTGAACGAAGAAGCGGACACCGCGAGACGCTATCTGGACATCTGCGAGTTGGAGGTCTTAGAGCCGCGCTATACGGACGATTTCGTGCTAAAACTCTTGTATGAACTCATCAACAAGGGAACGAGTCTGCGCGTCAAGCTCCCGGAGGGTGTGTTCGACATGACCACGGAGGTACATGGGGTGTATGGGGAATAAAAAAGAGGAACGGATTCGTCCGTTCCTCCAAAATGTTATCGTTAGAAACTCGTGTTGAACTTGTATACTATTTGCTTTTGGACTCTGTTCTGCTACTTTGTTCCTGTACTCATAATTTCTTGTCCCGTGATTTCAGCAGCAATTTCATCAATGAATTGATCCATGGCCAATGAAATGAATTCATGTAATAGCCAATTTTCTTTTGAATCCATAATATGTGCGAGCTGTTCAGGTTTATACCTCACAATTTCGCTAATTCGATGCATCGCTGCCATTATAATCAACATGCTATTAAAATCAAGTACATTATTCCCTACACCCGTACGTTTTAAGTACCAAAGCCTCCTGCTTGACCGTATGTATTGAAATTCACGTCGCAATTCTGAGTTTAATGTTCTAAACTCGGAAGAAAGACTATCTGCAGAATTGCGTCGCGCTCCATTCGCGCTTTGGAGAATGAAGTTTCCTGAACTGCTCACTTTTAATTTACTGGAGATAGTCGACATATAAACATTCGGTATTGATACGGACGATGGAGAGAATAGGGAGCGTTCGATTTCAAACTTTAGATAGAGATGTGAGTCGTTCCCTTTATAATAGCATGGTGACAAAGTCGTGCTAATGGGAATAAATAGTTCTGGCACTTTTACTCCTCTTGGTGTGTTATAGGTCGTGATATACGCGCGGTGGATAAAAGCCAAGTTATAAAATAGCTTTTTTAGAGAAACTGTATTTACTTTTCCACTCTTCCACAAGGCATCAAAATTTGGCTCTAGAGTTTTCCCGAAAAGGACGAAGACACCCTTGCTTTGACGGCCAACCATGATCGTGCCGAGATCATTTCCTACAGCTGACGGGTCCTCAAACAACCCATGGCGTGAAAAATCTTCAACAAAGTCCTCTACATATGGCAAGCGGAATGAAAGAAACGCTTTCACTGCGTTTAACATTGCATAGTAGGATGGTAATGGTCGAGATTCAATGGGCAGCACACTTGCAGCTTTATAAAACGACATAGCCTGTTTCCAATAAAAAGAGTAATGATACTTCTTTTCTGAGCCATACTTTGCTTTCGATGTTGAATTACGGTATTTCATTGCCTTTTTGTGGCTGGTAAAGAAAAAATCCACATATGTGAAAACATCGTCAGTTAGAATGGTTTGACTTCCAAATTCCGGAGAAGTATAGCTTTTGCTTATACGAAGTTTCTTTCCTTTATATTGATACGGACTTTCGTCAATAGTCAGCTCTGTTCGTCTTGGCATCTTTTATTCTCCTGTCTCTATTTTTTGGTGTGCTGCATCTAGAGCCATCTCTCATTTGCAATGCTTTTGACCCGTTTATCATACAAGAGAATTCTCGCCCATTTCCTCCATATACAATCCAAAAACAAAGTTCGGCGACTGACCATAAAGTCCGGTTTCGTCGTCGGCAAAGGACGCACCAGTTGCTGATGAATAGAAGGCTTTCAGGGCCTCATCTTCACTCAGATGATCGTGCGCCATAATTTTCCGGATAATCTCCGGCAAAATGGTTGCGCGTGTCGTGCTGTGATTCATGGATTCACACTCCCGCAGATATAGCTGTTCTGAAAATGAAGCGTGCGCAGAGCCGCTTCCGTGCAAAACGCGATTTGATTGTTAATTCTTTCAAACCGCAGCCGCTCGATGGCGTCTTCTTTACGCATGATCCCCTGCATAACGTAGGATACCGTTTCACCGACATTGTCGTTTGCAATTTTGCCCTCGACAATGTCATAGCCGTGAGAATAATCTGTTCGACTGCGGCAGGTCACGACCAAATCCAACCATTCCATGCTCGCGCCGTCAAACTGCAAAAACCGAAGCTGCTTTGCAGCATCCTCGTCCCATTCGTAGACGCTGACAATAGCCTGAACCTTCGTTTTTGTACGTTTGTACGGCGGCTCTCGATCATGGCGCGGCGTCTGACCCAGCGTTCGGCCTGTGGCTGAATATCCGTGGTATAGAATGCAAAACCAAAGTCACGACCGATTTCGGATTTGAGAATGTGCGGCTGCGAAACCTCCATCGTACTTCCGTGATACAAAATCATGCCGCGCCCTCCAGATATCGGTCAAAAAACTGTATCAGATATTCCATGCTCATGCCGTGCAGATCTTCGTAGTCTTCATCAAGCAATTTCAGAAGTCCGGTTCGCTCAAACAGCGCATAGACCTCATTGCTGGGCCGCCCGATGTGCGCGGCATAGTATTCAATACAAAACGCTTTGAAGGATAATGTGCTCATACGAACGCCCCTTTCTGATTCTATTATATCCAAAACCCAAATAATTTCAAGGAGGTCACATCACTTGAAAAAGCACCGCAAGAACAAACCCGCCCCGCCGCCCGGTTTGCCGCCGGAGACAGCCCCGCCTATCAAGCAGCAGACGAAGAAGCAGCCGTTTCTCAAGCGTCTGCTGTTCGGCGAAGAAACGCCGGACCTGAGCGAGCTGGAGGCTGGCTCAACAACGATCTTAGACATTCTCTCGCCCACGAGTGTGGACACCAAAAGCCGGGACTACATCGTAGTGGACGGCATTTTTCATGCCTATCTTTACATCACGGGCTACGGGTATTCCACGACCGTCGGCGCAAGCTGGCTGGCTCCGCTGGTCGAGGCTGGCGAGGGCGTCAGCATTTCGTTCCATTTTGACAAGCAATCCAAGGAAAAAATCTTAGCGAAGATCTCCCAGCAGACCATGATGAACCGCAGCCGGATGCGCGACGTTGCAGACACCCGGCAGGACTTTGAGGAACTGGACAGTGCCATCGCGTCCGGTATGTACCTCAAGGATGTGATGAACCGGCAGGGTGAGGATTTTTATTATATGCACACGCTCATTGAGGTCACGGCCAGTGATCCTGAGACACTGGAACACCGTGTCACGGCAGTTGAAAAGCTGTGCGTCTCCGTGGACATGATCGCACGCCGCTGCGAATATAAGCAGGAGCAGGCATTTTTGTCCATGTTGCCAATCTTGTATCTTGATCCGGACATTGAACGCAAGTCTCGCCGGAATGCGCTTACCAGCGGTGTTGCTGCGGCATTCCCGTTTGCTTCCTATGAGCTGTCTGACCGCAACGGCATCTTCCTCGGTCTCAATATGTACAACCGCTCGCCGGTGTTCCTGAACCCCTACGACGACTACAAATACACGAACGGAAACATCTGGATCGGCGGCTCGTCCGGTGCGGGCAAGACGTTCACGCTCCAATGTGTCGGCGGACGTTTACGACAACAGGGCAAGCGTGTCATTTACATCATCCCGAAGAAGGGTCATGAGTTTCGTCCGCGCTGCGAACAGCTCGGTGGCCTGTATTTGCGTATGTCGCCATCTTCTCCGGACTGCCCGAATATCATGGCCATCCGCCGCAAATCGCTCGACACCTACGCGGGCCTCAAAGGGCTTGCCTCCCGCGACGATTCCGTGCTGGCGGATAAAATTTCGCGGCTTATCATCTGGTACAGCCTGCCA
>ENA-OPTB01002704-OPTB01002704.1-human-gut-metagenome-genome-assembly--contig:-NODE-2704-length-10801-cov-2.305416_pt1 | contig 10801 bp, 7 predicted proteins | sample MGYA00241810_ERZ501911 | MGnify/ENA primary metagenome ERZ501911 (study PRJEB25962, sample SAMEA2042304) | human gut metagenome | biome: human gut; feature: human-associated habitat; material: faeces... | reverse complement strand
CTTCTTCTGGCATTTGTTTTTGCCATTTCCATGCACCTGTTTACCCCGAACTTACGCCTTTCCTATGTCAATTCAGACCCGGCAAACCATTTTAATATGGCAATGCAGATCGTAAAGAACGGGACATTGGACGGCATTTATTTTTCCGCTTATATCGATGCAACGTTTATTGAACTTTTAGCTCCAGTGCTCACGGTTGGAAAATATTATAAGGCATTCATTGTAGCAGATATCTTTTTGCATTTGCTTGAGATCTGCATGTTTTATGTGCTGACACTGACCATCAGCGAGAAAGGAATCGTGCGGATCTTCGCTCCGGTGTTTGCAATCGGTTATTTCTTCGGTTTTCCATCCTACAGTTATATGACCGGAGGGTATGTGTACTGGAGCACCGGTGTGATGATCCTGATCTTTATCATCTACGCACTGCTTCTGGTGGAAAAATATCCCGACTTGCGGCGTTATACCTATGTGTTGCTCTTTTTCGGAGCGTATGCGAACAGCTGCTGTAACAGGCTGTTTGTTCCGGTCAACTATCTGGCACTGTTAGCGGCTCTTATCGTGATCCTGGCAAAAGGAAAGAAAAATTGGCTGACGAAAAAGACCATTTGCGTGGCAGGTGTGCTGCTCATTATAACGGTCATTGCCGCGGTGGTATTTTTCCACTTCTGGGGCTCGTTTGATAAGATCTTTGCCTATGTCAGTGTGGTGGGATGGACGTACAATTCCATGTATGCGGATCTGATCTTCTTTGTGCCGCTGTTCTTGTTTGTTCTGTTTTATACAGTCATCAAACGGGAGTATTCGAATGTGATCAGCGTGATGGCACTGTGCATGCTTGCCTGCACCATCGCAATGTATGTGCTGACCTATCAGAAGCTGATGACCTATTATTACTATTATAAGATCTATTATAATCTCTGGCTGTTCGGCTGGCTGTTTGCAGTGATGGCACTTCATGTCATGGCGGAGAAAAAGCAGTTAGTGAGCTATTTCTCCTACGGCATTATGATCGCAGGGATCGCAGCACTTGTACTGTTTGACTATGAGGGGATGATGTGGAAGCATGATGCAAATTTCAATGGCGATTATGCAACCAGAAATCTGTTCTCATTGTACCGGTATAATATGGACAGTATGGAAACGAATTATCTGGATTATACGAAACCAAAATCTGTGATGGATGTCTACATGTATGCAGCAGAGCAGATGGAGGGCGAGCGGATCCAGCCGCTCATTACAGATCAGGGCGCGTATTGCTGGTTTGATGCGATGAAAGCGCAGGACCGTGGAACATCGAAGAAGTTCTGGCCATCCCAGTATGAGCTGATGGATATTGTAAAACGTCTGGATAAAGCCGGAATCGAATACGTTGCAGTACTGAAAGTGGATGAATTTTATCAGACCAATCAGGAATATTTCTCATTATGCGAAGAGGTCTATGGAAATGAGACGGCAGCCATCTTAAAACGACCAGGCGAAAGCTGGACCGGTATTGTGCGTGTGATGGATGACTACAGCAAGGATAAATTGCAGCTTTACCGGTATGTCAAGAAACATTTATCCGGCGAGCGTGTACCTCTGATGGCAGATCGCAGCGCGAGCGTGGACTACATCATTTACCGGAAGCGTGCAAAACAGAAGATGACCGATTGTTATCCATGGAACTTTGATCCAAAGGAAAATCTGGAGAACTTAAACAGCCTCGGCATCAAGTATATGCTGGTATTCTATGATGATCCATATTATCAGAGCATCAGCAGTTATCTGGACAGACAGGAGACCGTATTTGAGAATGAAACCGGAAAGATCGTGCACTGTAATGGTGATTTCTGGAGCACTTCGTACCAGTAAAAAAGATTTACAGTGTTCAAAAGGAATTTTATGTGATAAACTATGAGGGATAAGAAAAAGGGAAAGCAATAAGGGAGAATAAATGAGGGAGAATAAATAAGGGAGAATAAATAATGAAGAAAAGGATTTTAACAGGATTGTTAGCATTGTGTGTCACATTGACCGCAATCCCGGCAGAGACAGCATTTTATGCAGCCGGAATGCCGAATGAGAAAACTGCCCTGACTGTAGAGGCAACGGAAGAGGCGGAAGCATCTGAAGAAGCAGGGGAAAAGGAAAATACAGAAGCAGAGACGGGATCTTCCGTAACCATGGGATCTTCCGAGACATCGGAAGTTACCGAAACATCGGAAGCAATAGAAACCACGGAAAACTCTGAAACTACGGAAGTTACCGAAACAACCGAGGCAACGGAAACCACAGAGGCAACGGAAACAACCGAGGCAACGGAAACTACGGAGACCACAGAAGCCGTCGAAGATACCGAGACCGCTGTCGGATCAGATACCGAACAGCCGGAAGAAACAACGGAACTGAAATCAGCCGAAGTGTCAGCCGGAAAGACTTATGCAACAGCAACGGAACTTGAGTTTGATAAGGACTATGTGTCCGCAACCAAAGCAAACGTAGCCGGATGGTATCAGTTTACGTTAGAAAAGGCAGGAATGGTTTCCTTTACCTTTACCCATGACAGACTGGCAGATACCTCAGGAAATACAACGGCATGGTCGATCACGTTTGCTGCAGAAAATTCTACGTTAAGCACAGAGAATGGGTTCAGTTTTGATACTGGTATGTATACGATGACAAGCGGAAGTTATGATACCGTGAAGACATCTCCGCAGGTGGGACTTCCGGCAGGCACCTACCGGATCAAGATCACACCAAAGACGGAGTTAGCAGGCGGACAGGCATATGGACTGAGACTTTCCTACCGTGATGTGTTCAGTGAGACAGAGGAAAACAACAGCGCATCCAGTGCAGATGAACTCCCACTGGACACTGAGATCACAGGTAGCCTCTACAGTGCATCCGATACCGATTACTATAAAGTAACTGTGACAGAGGACGGTTACGTCAATATGTATCTGAATCACGATAAGGTTTCCGGCAAGGAAAACATTAATCTGTTCCATGTGTCTTTCTGTGACAGTACACAGAAAGTACTTTATGATATGTACAGTACCGGAGCAGAGACCACGACATCTTCCATTAAGATCGGTGCGACCAAAGGAGATTATCTGGTTAAAGTAGAGGGCGGCGTTTTGTCCATGGCAGATCCGTATACCGGCAATTATGGATTGCGTGTGACCTCAACTGCAAGTGGAAACTGGGAAAAAGAGAGCAACGATACAACAAGCCTTGCCAATCCGGTTGTTCCGGGAGAGACTTATGGCGGAGATATCCGCAGTTCATCCGATGTGGATTACTTTACGCTGACAACGACAGAAAAGGGTTATCTGGGACTTGATTTTGAACATACTGTTATTTCCGGGTGGGAAACACTCAGCGTTTACAAGATCACGGTCAGCAGAAACGGACAGTCTGGTGCTGTTTACACCGGTTATGTCAAGGGTGGTGATGCGACTTTTACCATGCCAAACCTCGGATTACCGGCAGATACCTACTATATTAAGATAGAACCGGCAGCAACGATCAGCACTTCCCTTACCGGTGGTTCGGTCAGCAGCTGTTATCCGGCAGATTATAGTATCAAAGTAAACTGGCAGAATGCATCCAACTGGGAAGAAGAGATCAATGATACGATTTCAACAGCAAATACCGTAAAGAGCGGTACCACATACTACGGAAGCATTGCCACAACAAGTGACAAAGACTATTACAAAGTGGAGATGAAGAAAAAAGGATATCTCCAGTTCAAATTTACCCATGCTAATACCGGAAATACCGCAACACATTACCGGGTGGCTGTTTTAAACAGTGCAGGAAGCAATATCTATGAGATCACAAATGCCGGCGTGGATACTATGTATCGGATAAGATCGGTCTGGCAAAGGGAACTTATTATGTACTGGTATCTGTTTCATCGACTTTATATACGGGAGATTATGGCCTGACTGTTACAACAAAAGCGGCATCCAACTGGGAGAGCGAGGTAAATGGAGACACTGCGACGGCAAACAGCTTAAAAGTCGGAAAAGAGATGCATGGTGTCATCTCAAGTTATTCCGGTGACCTCGATTATTACAAATTTACACTGGATAAAACTTCATATGTTAATGTCAGCTTAAGCCATAAAAAGATGAATGTTGCAGGAACAAGCTGGTATGTTTATCTGCTCAAATCAAATGGCAGCAGATTAAACTATCTGACCGATCATCTGTATTCGTATGCAGGAGATGCTTATACTGAGTCCACTGCGATCAAGATGGAAAAAGGAACTTACTATGTTGTAGTCCGTGCCGCAGCAGGCAATAAAAATGCAGTCGGAGAGGAATACACAGTAAGTGTCAATAAGATCTCTGCAAAGAAACCGACTGTTTCTAGTGTAACATCATCCGGTTACAATAAATTAAAAGTAACCTGGAAAGCAGTACCGGGGGCAGTTTCCTATACGATCGCAAGAAGTACCTCTAAAGATGGCAGTTACACAGAGGTTAAAACGATTGACAATGTAAGCACCATCAGCTGGACGGATAAGAGCGTCACAACAGGAAAGACTTATTACTATAAAGTCAAAGCAAAGGTAGCACTTGAGAATACCACGAAAGAAAGCGGTTATTCCAAAGCAGTATCCGGTAAAGCAGTTCCGGCAAAGACGACAGTCAAGACAGCATTAAAGAATAGCAAAGTAAAAGTAAGCTGGAAAAAGGTATCCGGTGCAAATGGGTATGAGATTGTAAGAAGTACGAAGAAAGACAAGGGCTACAAGAAGATCAAGACCATCAAGAAGGGTTCTGCAAAGACCTATACAGACAGTAAGACAAAGAGTGGAAAGACCTATTATTACAAAATCAGAGCTTACCGCAATGTAAACGGAAAGAAAGTATACGGATCCTATTCCAAGGTGGTTTCCAGAAAAGTAAAGTAGAGGTAAGACATGAGACGAAGAGATCGATATAAGCATTTGTTGAATCTGTGTGCCAACTTTGTAATGCTGGTGATGGAAGCAGCGATGTTTGCTCTGGTATGGTACCAGTTATATGTGCCAAACCTTCCAAAGGAAGATCAGTTCTGGCGGAGAGGTAACTGGGCTGTGATCGGCATTTATGCGATGATATTGTTTTTCTTTATCCGTACGTTTGGCGGATACCGGATCGGATATCTGAGAATTTCAGATATTTGCCTGTCACAGATCTTAGGTATTTTATTTGCAAATATAATTGAATATATTCAGATCTGTATGATCGCCAACGATTATGTAAATGTAGGACCGATCTTTCTTCTGACGGTGGCGGAGATCGCACTGATACTGCCGGGTGTCTTTGTGGTACGTTACTTTTATGTACGGCTGTATCCGCCGAGAAAGATGATCGTCATATACGGGGAACATTCACCGGATGAACTGATCAAAAAGATCAATTCCAGAAGGGATAAATATGACGTCTGTGCGACAGCAAGTGCATATATGGGATACGAGGCACTCTACACAAAGATCTTAGAGTACGAAGCAGTCGTACTCTGCGATCTGCCAACGGAGATCCGAAATAAGATCTTAAAATTCTGCTATGATCAGAATAAACGTACCTATATCACGCCAAAGATTTCAGACATTATCATAACCGGAACAGAGCGGCTTCATCTGTTTGATACACCGCTTATGCTGTCAAGAAACCAGGGACTGACGATCGAGCAGCGTTTTATCAAGCGTACCATGGATATTGTATTTTCTCTGGCTGCGATCGTGATTACCTCACCGATCCTGCTTTTGATCGCAATTGCCATCAAATGTTATGACAGAGGACCGGTGTTCTATACACAGGAACGTCTGACCAGAGACAGAGAGCCGTTCCAGATCATCAAATTTAGAAGCATGAAAGTTGACTCGGAGGCATCCGGTGCGCAGCTTGCAAAAAAAGATGACGACAGGATCACCCCGGTTGGAAAGTTTATCCGAAGGACACATCTGGATGAGCTGCCGCAGATCTTTAATATCTTAAAGGGCGATATGTCTTTTGTGGGACCAAGACCGGAACGTCAGGTGATCGCAGAGAAATATGAGGAAGTCGTACCGGAATTTCGCTTCCGCCTGAAAGTAAAGGCTGGACTGACCGGATATGCACAGGTGTATGGCAAGTACAATACGACCCCATATGATAAATTAAAATTGGATTTAACCTACATTGAGAACTACTCTGCATGGCTTGATTTAAAACTGATGCTAATGACAGTCAAAGTAATCTTCCAGAAGGAAAATACGGAAGGTGTTGAGAAAGGGCAGGTAACAGCGATCAAGTAGGCGATGGAGGAAAAACGTGGCGAATGAAATTCTGGTATCGGTAGTGATGCCGGTCTATAACGGAGCAAACTACATCAAAAATGCCATCGAATCGGTAAAGAAGCAGCAGGTGTCATGGGAATTATATGTCATCGATGACTGCTCAACGGATCAGACCCCTTTGGTATTAGAGGAATATCAAAAAGACGAACGGATCCATATCATTCGAAATCAAAAGAACATCGGAGTGGCGGAGTCAAGGAATGTCGGCATACGAAACGCGAGGGGAAAGTACGTTGCGTTTCTGGATGCCGATGACTGGTGGACTGCGGACAAACTGAAGATCCAATGCGAGCTGTTAGAACAAAAACAGCTCGTTTTGTGCTGTACGGGGCGTGAACTAATGCAGCCGGATGGAAGCAGTACCGGCAAGATCATCCATGTGCCGCAGCAGATCACCTACTCCATGTTGCTCTATACAAACCATATCCCATGTTCCTCTGTTGTGATGCAGACAGCGGTGGCAAGAGAGTTTTATATGGAACACGCGGAGCTGCATGAAGATTACATTTTGTGGCTTAAGGTGTTAAAAAAATATGGGACTGTCTGTGGAATTGATGAGCCGATGTTAAAATCGCGCTTGAGCGAGGGCGGCAAATCGAGAAACAAGATCCGGTCAGCAAGGATGCACTGGAACGTATACCGTTTTATGGGGATTGGCAGGATAAAAGCTGCCTGGTATATGATCCATTATGTGATCAATGGGCTGAAAAAGTACGCATAGTATGTTATAATGGAGGCAGGAGAGCAGCACAGCAGCAAAGCAGCAAAACAAAAAGGGAGGGTTTTATGGAAAAGAGAAGGTATCTGGCATTACTGTTGGCAGGGGCGATGATGATAACGGCTGTACCAGGGGAAACGGTGTTTGCAGCTGAATATTCAGAGGAAACGGAATGGAAACTGGAAACAACGACGGATCTGGAAGCCGTACCGGAATGGGAAGACGTGACCGAAGAGGAAAAAGATGTAGCGTCACAGGTGCAGAATGGCGTCTATCGTGCCACATTTGATGGTACAAGTACGAAAAAAGAGATCCAGAGTGCATTAAACCTGATCCGTGACGGGCAGGCAAGCCAGGTTGAGATCACATTGCGGGGAAATATCCAGATCAACGGTGGACTGGTCGTATATTCCAACACAACGATCAATGCCACAGGGGCAACAATCACGGAAACAACCTCAGGCGGCAGCCTGCTTACATCGGCAACCGCCAGGTATTATGGTTCGGTTCCTTATTCTGCCGGATATCAGAAGACCCAGAACATCAAAGTGATCGGTGGCACCTGGGATGGAAGCCGCAGTGCCGGACAGGTCATACGGTTTGTTCATTCCTCTAATGTGGAGATTGACGGTGTGACCGTAAAAAACTGCACAGATACCGGACATCTGATCACCTTAGAGGGGGTCAGACAGGCAACGGTAAAAAACAGCACCCTGCTTGGACACAGTGGAATGGGAGCTTCCAAGGAAGCACTTCATATTGATATCGTGCACAGCACGCAGACCACGCCGAGCTTACAGAGTGACGAATACGATGATCTTCCGGACCGGGATATTACCATAACCAATAATGTGATAAAAGATGTGCCAAATGCGATCGGCTCCCATGGATCCGTGCAGGGAGTCTATCATCAGAATATTGTGATCACAAATAATCAGATCAGCAATGTCAGCAATGTGGCATTGCCAATCTTTAATTATCGCAATGTGACGATCTCGAATAATGTCATCCGCAATGCCAGTCAGGGGATCAAGGTATATGCCTGCCAGAGTTCTACGGCACCCCTTCCGGGCACGGTCACGGAAGCAGAACCTTATGAACAGAATTATCAGATCGTGATAACAGGAAATACAGTTTCTGATACCACAGGCGGTTTTCCACTTCAGGTGCAGGGTTCGCCGGACCGGAAAATGGCAGGGATCACGATACAGGACAACCGGATCACCGGAGTTGTTAATGGAACGGGCATTTTTGCAGAATTTCTGACTGGCGGTGTGATCGCACAGAACCAGGTTACGACCGGGATGGCGGATCGGACAGAACTTGGCATTTCCTTAAACAATGCACAGAATATGACGATCACCGGCAATACAGTCGCAAATGCCAATAGCGTAGGAATTAAGATCGAAAACAAGAGCCACAATGCAAAACTGACCAGAAACGTGATCCAGAATGTAAAGAAGGTCGGAGTCTATGCCCTCGATTCCAAGCTGGACATCGAAAATAATACAGTAACCGATATTTCCGGGGAGGCATTATGTATCTGGAATGCCGGAAGAAATATGAAGATCCGGAAAAATAAGATCAAAAATGTAAAGAGTATCGGGATCGGGTTAAATAACGTCAAAAGAGCGCAGATCATTGGAAATGAGATCGAAAACGTAAGAGGAAATGTGATCAATCTAAACGTTGCGACAGCAAATGTAAAGACCAGAAAGAAAACGGTGGTGTACCGGACTTCGTCACAGAAAAAGACCGTTTCCGGAAAAGCGACGAAGGGGTCCAAATACCAGATCGTCGTAAGAGGCAGAAAATACAAAGCCGTTATCAAAAATGGAAAGTTCAGGACTTCTAAGATAAAGGCGATCCGGAGAGGAACCGAGATCACAGTGATCGAGACGATGACAGGCAAAAACAAAATCATCACGACCACGAAAGCCAGATAGCAAAAAGATTGAGTTTTGAAAATAATCGTGCTAGAATAGAAAAATATGATAAGACAGAAATGAGATTTATTAGATGAAGAAACAGTTTAAAAATTTTATGAGATACCGGTTTCTGCTCGGGGAACTGGTAAAAAAGGGAATTAAATTAAAATATCGGAGATCTTATCTTGGTATCATATGGTCATTGATCGAGCCATTGTTAGAGATGGTTGTTCTGGCGATCGTTTTCGGAACACTGTTTGGAAATGATGATAAGACATTCCCGGTCTACATCCTGACCGGTAGATTACTGTATTCCTTTTACTCACAGGGGACCAAGGCATCTTTATCCTCCATCCGGCGAAACGCTTCCATGATCAAGAAAGTCTATGTGCCCAAATACCTGTATCCGCTATCTTCAGTACTGTTTAATTATGTGATCTTCCTGATCTCACTGGTGGTACTGGTGGCGGTAGCACTGGTATTAGGAGTTTACCCGACCATATATCTGGCAGGTGTGATCGTGCCGTTGCTTCTGGTACTGATCCTTACCTTTGGATGTGGAATGATCCTTGCGACACTGGGCGTATTTTTCCGTGACCTTGAGTATCTGTGGAATGTAGCATTGATGCTTGTCATGTATACCTGTGCCATTTTCTATTATCCGGAGCGACTGTTAAAAAGTGGGTTCGGATGGATCTTAAAGATAAATCCGCTGTACTGTATTATTTCACTCTTCCGCGATGCGGTGTTTGGACAGCCGCTTGAGATGACAACACTGGTTTACGCAACTGTATTTTCAATAGGATCTGTGATCATAGGACTTTTGATGTTCCACAGACAGCAGGATAAATTTATCCTTCATATTTAGGAAAGGGTACTGTTTCATGGGAAAAGAAGTGTTAAAAGTTGATGATGTGAGCATGAAATTCAATCTGAGTTCAGAGAAGGTTGACAGCATCAAAGAATATTTTATTAAATTAGTAAAAAGAGAAATGAAATATGATGAGTTCTGGGCATTGCAGAATATCAGCTTTTCATTGGAAAAGGGCGACCGCCTGGGCATCCTTGGTTTAAACGGAGCCGGAAAGAGTACGCTGTTAAAAGTCATTGCTGGAGTATTTAAGCCGACAAGCGGAACGGTGACAAGACATGGAAGGATCGCACCGCTGTTGGAGCTTGGCGCAGGATTTGACATGCAGTATACTGGTGCGGAAAATATCTACCTTTACGGTGCCGTGCTTGGCTACAGCAAGGAATTTATACAGTCCAAATATGACGAGATCGTCGCATTTTCAGAACTGGAGAAGTTCATCAACGTACCACTGAAAAATTATTCTTCCGGTATGAAATCAAGACTTGGATTTGCGATCGCAACGATCGTGGAGCCGGAGATTTTGATCCTGGATGAGGTTTTATCCGTTGGAGATGCGAAGTTCCGAAAGAAAAGTGAGAAAAAAGTAAAGGATATGTTTGATAAGGATGTCACAGTCCTGTTTGTATCTCATTCTTTAGAGCAGGTAAAACGTCTCTGCAACAAGGCAATGATCTTAGATCACGGTCAGATGAAAGCATTTGGAGATATCGAGGATGTGGCTGAGATTTATCAGAAAATGATCGACGAAAAATAGAACATAGAGAGCAATAGGAGGTGCAGTATGGAACAATCTTTCTGGGAAAAACTAAAACGGGTGAAACTGGAAGACTTGCTACATATCTTTAAGTTTTTACTTGCATTTCCTATTGCTCTTTTTTATAAGAAGAAGCGCAAAGGGCTGCATTGTCTATAAGAAATAGACTTTCCCATAGGAAATTACATATAGAAAAAGGGGAAGTGGCAGG
>ENA-OPTB01002701-OPTB01002701.1-human-gut-metagenome-genome-assembly--contig:-NODE-2701-length-10814-cov-3.031137_pt1 | contig 10814 bp, 7 predicted proteins | sample MGYA00241810_ERZ501911 | MGnify/ENA primary metagenome ERZ501911 (study PRJEB25962, sample SAMEA2042304) | human gut metagenome | biome: human gut; feature: human-associated habitat; material: faeces... | reverse complement strand
AAAATGCTGTTATGTAGCGTGACATCACCAAGAATTGCTTTAGCAATTCTTGTAAAGCAAAGCGCTGGCTTTGCTTTTTTGGTATAGGTGATTTGTCGAAATTGTCACTTTTCTGTGAAAAAGCTAACATATAAATGACAAAAAACAGCGTTAGTATAAGGGAAAATATGGTAGGAGCGGTTGAAAGACGGCGAAGAAATATTTACAAAAACAGATGAAAGTGTTACAGAGTCTTCAACATTCTCATCCGAAAAGAAAAGAGGAATATAGAATTTATGAAAAGATTATTATCATTTGTATTATCAGCAGCATTAATAGTGAGCGGGACGTATGCAGCAAATAGCATGCATATTTCTGCAGATGAAGCATCTTCAGGAGTAGGGTCAAGTGCCACGCCACAGACAGAATTAGATCCGGCATCCAGCCCCCAGATTACGAAAGAGCCGGGTGCAGTTCCGGATGACACACCACAGGTTAGTGGACAGCCGACTGTAAAACCAGATGATGCACCACAGGTTAGTGGGCAGCCAACCGCAAAACCAGATGATGCACCACAGGTTAGTGAGCAGCCAACGACAGTGCCGGGCAACACACCGCAGGCTACAGTAGAACCTAGTGCAACACCACAGGTTACAGAAGTAACCGCGCCGATAGCGCCACAGGTAACACAGATCAAAGGTGGTTCTAAGCGCGTCAAGTTATATTGGACAGAACAAAAAGATGCGAGCGGATATTATATTTACTATGCGACAAGCAAGACAGGAACATATACAAGAACAAAAACAATTACGAATCCCGGTACTTGCAAATATGTTAAAAAATCTTTAGAGCAAAATAAAACTTATTACTTTAAGATATCTGCCTATACTTTGAATGCCAATGGTCTTCCGGTAGAAGGAGAGCTTTCGCAAGCCTACGCTGCTAAGACTATAACGGTAAGTGCGACATCGAAAGGTGCAAGAAAGTATTCCAGCATAGCAAAGTTTAAGAAGTCTCCGGCATATAAGAAATATGCATTTTTGCGTAAAGCAAACTATACGAAAAGCTTTGCTATACCAGGGATGAAAACAACCAACGTAGCAGGTTTCGCCAATAATCGCATGTTTCCACAAGGAGGCTGCACAGCAGGTGCCTATATGCTGGTATCGGCATACGCATATAATGGAGAGGATGAATCTGTCATCTACGTATTAAGCCGGTCTTCAAAATCATATATTACGACGTTGGTTATGCCAAATAAGACAAAAATTAATGCAATGGCGTATGATGGCAAGAATGTGTGGCTGACACAAGGGAAAAAAGTTGTTCGTTTTTCATATGAGATGATCTCAAAAGCGGTAGCGTCAGGGAACTCATACACTGAATTAGCTGCGTTTGATGAAACTTATTCCATAGCAACAAATGGTTCTTATATGGCATACAGAGATCATGTATTGTGGATTGGAGCTTATAATTCGAAGCTTGCAACGAGAATGTATGGCTATGTAGTACAAACCGGTACAACAGGTGCAGTATCGCTGACACGTAAATATTATATGGCAATGCCAAATCGAACGAGAGCCGTATCCTTTGACGCGAATGGTTATATGTATGTGGTGAGAAGTTCTCAGTCAAACAACAAACAGTCCGGCTATTTGTCCCAGATTCGCACCTATAAGCCTGCATTTTCGACACCGGCAGCGTCAGGCGGTGTGGCAAAAAAAGCGTATACGAAGAAGACTACAATTCCACCAAGAGCCTGTGGAAGTATGGTATATGGACAATATTTATATACAGTATTTTCCGGTTGTAAATATTCGAAATGCACTTATAAGGTCGATCGGGTAATTGCGATCAAGTTGACTAGTATGCGGTAGGTACATGCATTGCCTATGACGATGTACGCTTTAAGAGTAAACTGTGATTAAGTTGACTAGTTGCGGTAAGTACATGTCCTTAGATTATATCTTTATCGCTATAGGAAGATTATAAATACCATCCTTTTTGCAATGGGAAAAGGATGGTATTTTTTTGCGGAATCTGTTACTATAGGGATGGCTTTTTACAATGGCGGATAGGTGCAGTAGTGGTTAAACTCGACTTTGAATTACAGCATCTATCTGAGTCGGCAGATTTATATATTTGCACACGTGGTATAAATTTGTCAGAATAGCATGTGTGCGGAAATGAGGACAAAATGACAAAGAAAGAGTATGCTGGGTATGAGTATGTGGAAAATGGTGTGTGTGCTGCACAGGGATTTACGGCTAATGGATTGAATTGCGGTATTAATCCGGTAAAAACAAAAAATGATCTTGGAATGATATTTAGTGAGAAGGAATGTACAGCAGCAGCAGTATATACTCAAAATAAAGTGAAGGGTGCACCTATTTTGGTGACGAAAGCAAATCTTGCGCAAAGTGGTGGCAAAGCACAGGCAGTGATCGTGAATTCGAAGAATGCGAATACCTGTAATGCCAATGGCGTAGAAGTGGCAAATGCCGTTTGTAAGTTAACAGCTGACGAATTGGGGATTACAGCAGATCGTGTTATTGTTGCTTCAACCGGTGTCATCGGAGCACCAATGTCTGTAGAGCCGTTTGCAAATGCTATGCATGAACTCGCAGAGGGATTAAGCATCGATGGACACGATGCTGCGGCAAAAGCAATTATGACAACAGATACCGTACAGAAAGAGGTGGCAGTAGAATTTCTTTTGGATGGTAAGAAATGTAGACTAGGTGGCATGGCAAAAGGCAGCGGCATGATCCATCCTAATATGGCTACCACTCTTAACTTTATCACGACGGATGTGGCAATTTCCGGAGAAATGATACAGGCGGCATTATCAGAAATTGTTAAAGTTACATACAACTGTTTGAGTATAGATGGTGATACTTCCACAAATGACATGGTTAGTGTTATGGCAAATGGTTTAGCCGGAAATGCAGAGATTACCGAGAAAAATGCTGATTTCGATCTGTTTAAAAAAGCATTGTACGTTGTTATGGAGAATATGACCAAAATGTTGGCAGCAGATGGAGAGGGTGCTTCTAAATTTTTAGAATGCTCTTGTGATGGCGCACCGGATCAGGAAACAGCAATTGTTGTGGCGAAGAGTGTAATCCGATCCCCATTGTTTAAATGTGCTATGTTCGGAGAAGATGCTAACTGGGGAAGAATCCTTTGCGCAATTGGTTATGCGGAAGCGGAGTTCGATATTGACAAAGTGGCAGTAGAGTTGGAGTCAGAAGTCGGAACAGTAGCAGTATGTAAAAATGGTGCAGGGGTTGCTTTTTCCGAGGAAGAAGCGGCCAAAATATTGAACAAAGATGAAATTTATATTCATGTTCATTTGAATCAGGGCGAAGCATCTGCTAAGGCATGGGGCTGTGATCTTACATACGATTATGTGAAGATAAACGGAGATTACCGCTCTTGATAAACGGGGACAGCCGTTCCAGATAAACAGGGACTGTCGCTCCAGATAAACAGGGACTGTCGCTCCAGATAAACAGGGACTGTCGCTCTAGATAAACAGGGACTGTCGCTCCAGATAAACAGGGACAGTTGTTCCGGATAAACAGGGGCAGCCGTTTGTGATAACGGGAGTTTATTATTCCTGGCAAACGGACGGAAAGTTAAGTGCTGTGTGCCTCCCAAAACTTGAGCAAGTGTTCAGTCATAGTCTCAGGGGTGACTGTATAATGCGGAAACCACTCACGTGGGAAGAGGGATTGATAACTGCCCTGCAAAAAACGATCGTCTAATAAAAGGATACAACCATAGTCCTGCTCGGTTCGGATGACACGTCCGGCTGCTTGCAGGACTTTATTCATGCCCGGATATTGGTATGCATAAGAAAAACCATGTCTGGTGTTTCTTATTGTTGCTTCGTCGTTTTCAGAACCTGTTGAAAATGATGAAATTTCCCCGTCAAAAAATTGTCGATAGAGTTCATTTTCATTGCAAACCATTGGCAGACCTGTTCCCACAATCACAGCACCTATCAGTCGTTCTGCCTTCAAATCTATTCCTTCGCTAAATATTCCGCCCAAGACGCATAATCCTACAGTCGTTGTGGTGGGAGATTCTGAAAAATGCGCCAGAAACTCTTCTCGTTCTTGCTCATCCATTGTGGCATTTTGTGTAAGCAGAGTCAGATCTTGACTGGCATCAGAGGAGGCGATCATATCATAGATATCCTGCAGCATCTTATAGGATGGAACAAAGACCATATAGTTGCCCGATCTGGCATGCACAAATCGTAATATATAGTCTACAATTCGGGCATACATTGCAGCTCCGCGTCGACTGTATTTAGTGCTGACATCCCGACCGACCAGTAATAGTCGGTTGTGACCAGGGAACGGTGATGGGGCATAGATAGCGTAATCTTCAGGGCGGCTTGCCAGTTGCTCTCTATAGTATTGAATAGGAAGCAGTGTTGCGGAGAAAAAAATAGCGGAGCGTCCCATGGCAAGGTACTGTTCCAGGTTGGCAGATGGATTCATACATTGTAAATGAACACAGAAATTGCTGTTATCATTATAGTCGCAATAAATCAGATAGTGTTCATCAACCAACTCATATACATTTACAAAGGAACGGATGTTAAAGTAAAAATCCAGTAATTGGCTAAATTGTTCCTCCGATAATTTTTTCTCACTGAAAGAGGGATCTTGTAAAAACTCATCCATTACACTTTGAAGTCGAAGTAAGCGTCCTAACAAAGCATCTGTCATAGACAGTGTGCAGATGAGAAGTTCGTCACATTGTCTTTTCAGATCTAAAAGTGCACGATTTACACTTTCTAAAGAAGCTGTGATCTTTTTGCTTTTGGTTTTAAGGAGACGTTTGGCCTCTAACACGTCTTCTTTGATCAAAACTGCAGAGTACATATCGCGGGCACGGTCCACCAAATTGTGTGCTTCATCTACTAAAAAAAGATTCGCTGTACTTCCGGCAGCGCCATCTGAAAAAAAGCGTTTGAGGTGGCTATCCGGGTCAAAGGCATAATTATAGTCGCCGATCACAGCATCGCACCAAAGAGAAGCATCCAGACTGAGCTCGAAAGGACATACTTCATGCTTTAAGGCGTATTGCGTTACGATATCACGAGTGATCTGTGATTCGTGAGTGATAAGATCATATACGGCATCGTTAATACGGTCAAAATGACCTTTGGCACGTTCGCAATTTGCCGGATGACAGTTTGCTTTCTCTAGAATGCAGATCTTATCTTTGGCAGTTAAGGTGATACTTTTGAGGGCTGCATGGTGGTTGGCCAGAAGTGCGAAGGTGTTTTCAGCAACCGTACGAGTAATCGTTTTGGCGGTCAGATAAAAGATTTTCCCTGTCAAATGTTCCCCCATTGCTTTAACAGCGGGAAATATTGTTGCAATTGTTTTGCCTACGCCGGTAGGGGCTTCGATATAGAGCCGTTTTTGTCGTAGGATAGATTGGTAGACACCTTTCACAAGATCGGCCTGTCCGTTACGATATACAAACGGAAATTCCAACGGGCGTATAGAGGCATCGCGTTCTTCTTGCCAGTGTATCTGCCAAGCAAGCCACTTTGCGTATTCCGTTAATAATGTTTCATAAAATTGGTGAAGGTCCTCATAGGTGATCACTTCATAAAAATAGCGGATATCTTCCGTGGGAATATGACAATAAGTGATGCGGATACCAATGGATGAAAGGTGTTCCTGCGAGGCATAAATATACGCATAACACAGCGCCTGAGCACGGTGAACGGCAATGGGCTCGTACATTGTGTGTACATTACGATATATGCCCTTGATCTCATCAATAAAGTCAGTAGGTGCCTCGGAATCATCATGAATTATAGTGCGGCATGGGATTATCGGATGGGTATGCTCGGCCTCGGTTTCTAGGGGGATCTCGCTTGAAAAGTCAGCAAAATCGTACAGCCTTGGAAGTAGAGCTTTCGGGAATATGCCGTCAGCGCGTCCTTCCACGGATATTGCAAACGAAAGGTTATCATAGCACACAGAGGATGTGTATTTTAATGGGACTTCGGCATGGTATTGTGATCCCATCTGCTTTTGTAGCTTTTTGTGAATGCGAGTGCCTTCCTGCATAGCATCAGTATCTCGGATGCCGGTAGAAGAAGATACAATATCACCGGAGCGTAATATAAATTCCACCAAGTCGCGGACAGATACTTTACATGTGTGCATAAGAGCCTCCTTCTTTCCTGGACTACTGTAATAGTTCTTCCAACATATCTCGATCCCACAGAACAACACCTATTTTATCTGCCAGCTTGCGTGCGCTTCCGGTAAAATATTGGTTGGTAAGTACCATTGCGACATGGCATTCGTAATATGCACGCCCGGCATAGACCTGTTGTACAGCATCAATACCAACCGGGGAGTCATAACGTTTGCACTGGATCGCGTAAGTTATACCCTCGCGTCTTGCCAAAACATCTACACCAAAATCAACACTTGCCTGTGTATTCTCTGCAAATTCGAAACCGTTTGCTACCAGTATATCACAAGATAGTGCCTCGAAATCAGCACCGGATATCTGGTCAAGGTCACGGGAGTGATAAACACCTTTGCGGAAGATGGATCTTTTATGTGACAGGCATATGATCCTATATATAATGAATAAGCTGCTCAGTCCACAAAAAGCTGCTCCGGGAGTTCGCAAAGCAGTAGGTGTTCCCTTGTAAAATAAAGACAAAAGACAACCTAGGACAGCTATCATGCACAAACATGTGGAGATTGCCAGGCGGATAGTAATGTAACGAGGTCTCATACAAACAATTCCTTTCTTTTGGGGTATTAGTAGTATAGCAGAACAAATGTTCCTTGTAAAGAGAAATGTTGTAAAAAAAATTAAAAAAATTATTACTTGACATATGTTGCGAGTGCGTGTACGATTGAATTACTATCTTTTTTGTGCTATAATAACCCTAAAACATCGTAATTTGAATGGAGAAACAGCAAGGCTATTATTGTAGTACCGGGAAGTATATATGAGAGGATAATTCAACATATGTAGATGTTGATCGATTCATTACAGATAAGAAAATGGAGGATAAAAATGGTAGTTCAGCCAAAAGTTAAAGGATTTATGTGCACGACGGCGCATCCGGAGGGATGTAAAGAATCAGTGAGAAGACAGATTGAATATGTTAAGTCTCAGCCGAAAGCAGAAGGCCCTAAGAAAGTACTTGTGTTGGGGGCGTCTATGGGTTATGGGCTCGCAAGCCGAATTGCACTTACATATGCTTGTGGCGCAGATTCTATCGGTGTTATTTTTGACAAGCCCGGTAAGGAGAAGAGAACAGCCAGCGCAGGCTGGTACAACACAGCGGCGTTTGAGCAGTTTGCACAGAATGATGGTCATTATGCGAAGTCAATTAATGGAGATGCGTATTCTCAGGAGATTAAAGAGGAGACGATCGCATTGATCAAGAAAGACTTTGGTCAGGTGGATATGGTGATTTACAGTCTTGCAGCACCGTGTCGTAAGGCTCCGGATGGGGTGACATATCGTTCTGTTTTGAAAACAGTAGATAAAGAATTTACGAATCAAAGTATTGATTTGTTGACAAATGAACTCACCACAGTAACGATTCCGCCTGCGACTGAGGAGGAGATCAATGATACGATCAAGGTTATGGGTGGCGAGGACTGGATGCTTTGGATGGAAGCATTGCAGGAAGCAGATGTGTTGGCGGATGGTGCGAAGACAGTTGCATATTCCTACATTGGACCGGAGCTTACGTATCCGATCTATTATGATGGAAGTATTGGTCAGGCAAAGCAGGATCTGTATCGCACAGCAGATAAAATCAATGAACACATACAGGGAACAGAGGCATATGTTGCAGTTAATAAGGCGGTGGTAACACAGTCAAGCAGCGCAATTCCGATCGTTCCGTTGTATATATCAATTCTATTCAAGGTGATGAAGGAATTGAATTTACACGAAGGCTGTATTGAGCAAATGTATCGACTTGTTCATGACAGACTTTGCGTGGAGGGGGGAGTGCCTACAGATGAGAATCATTTGATCCGTATGGATGATTATGAAATGAAACCGGAGGTTCAAGAGGAGGTTAAAAAGATCTGGGAGAAAATTTCTCCGGAAAACCTGTCAGAACTAACGGATATTGATGGGTATTGGCAGGAGTTTTACGAAATATTTGGATTTCGTATAGAAGGCGTGGATTATGATGCGGATGTTAATATTCAGACATCAATTCCGAGCATAATTTCTGCAGAATGATCTTGAAATACTCTGGTTGAAGCGGAAGGTGTAGACAGTGAGATTGGAGGTGCTAGTATGAACAAGGTAATCACAATTGGCAGACAGTATGGCAGCGGTGGTAGAGAGATTGGACAGAAAGTAGCAGAATATTATGGAATTCCATTTTATGACAATGAATTGATCACCAGAGCTGCGAAAGAGAGTGGTTTTGCAGAGGAAAATTTTGCAAAAGCAGAGGATCGAGCGACAAACAGTCTGTTATATTCTCTTGCAATGGGGATCAATGTGTATGGCAATCAAGATTTTGGATTCAATGGATTATCGTTGGATGATAGAATTTTTTTGGCACAATCGGATGTCATTCGTAAAGTGGCAGATGAGGGACCGTGTGTTATTGTTGGCAGATGTGCCGACTATGTTCTCAAAGAGCGGGACAATATTGTCAATCTGTTTGTGAAAGCATCCATGAAGTTTCGAATTGATCGAGTGATATCAGAATATGGAGAAGCACCGGATAAGGCAGCAGATATCATATTGAAAAATGACAAAAGACGAGCGAATTATTACAATTACCATGTAGGTGAGAAATGGACCAATCTTAATAACTATGATATGGTTATACGTAGTGATTTTGTTGGCATCGACCAAACAGTGGAGTGTATTTGTAAGTATTTAGGGGAAAAATGATCCAGACGGATCAAAAATTGCAAATTGGTGTCTGACGGCCCCATAATTTGCAGGGCTGTGGGAGAAGGGAGGATTATTATGGAAGCTTCATTAAAGGCAATGAGAAAATTGACTAGAGAGAGTGACCATATTGTGTTGATCAGTGGACTTGGCGTGGCACGCGCAGCGGGATTAAATGGCGTTCGCGCAGAACATATTGCATATGATATTGAGCAAAAATATGGATACTCGAATGATGAAATTATTTCATCCATGTTTTTGTCAAAAAGGGTAGAGATATTTTACCAATATTATAAGGAGATCATACTAAATTGCGCATTGCAACCGACTTCGATACACGAAGGTGCTTTGCGTCTTCAGCAGGCAGGAAAGCTTGATGCGATCGTGAAGCGAACGGTATATCCATTATATGAGATGGCTGGTTGCGATGACGTGATAGAGCTTCATGGTTCTGTGGAGAAGAACTATTGTCCAAACTGTGGTAAGGTATACGGATCAGACTTTATACGACATGCGGTAGGAATACCGTCATGTACGAAGTGTGGTGTGCCGTTGCGGCCCGGATTTACTTTGCTGGGCGAAATGGTAGACAATGGCAAAATATCGGCTGCAGCAAATGCTGTAGAAAACGCTGATCTTTTACTGATCGTTGGAACATCAATAAGATCTCCGTTGTGTTTAAATTTGACGAAATACTATAAAGGCGATAAAATGCTTCTGTTAAATACCCACGAGATGGTAGGTGATGATCGCGCCAACTATCGTGCGTATGGGGATTTATGTGAATTGTTTAAGTATGTGGCAGACATTCCTCTTCCGCAGAATAAGAAAAAGAAGCAGAAAGACAAAATTCAGGAGGCAGAAAAGAATGAGCAAGATAAGAACAAGATTTGCACCTAGTCCAACAGGACGCATGCATGTAGGTAATTTGAGAACCGCATTGTATGAGTATCTGATCGCACGCCATGAACATGGAACGTTTGTGCTTCGTATTGAAGATACCGATCAGGAGCGTTTTGTGCCGGAAGCATTGGATATCATTTATAATACAATGAAACTTACCGGATTGCAGCACGATGAAGGACCAGACAAAGATGGTGGTTATGGCCCATATGTGCAGAGTGAACGTATGAAGACAGGTGTGTACTTGGACTATGCTAAACAATTAGTGGAAAAAGGAGAGGCTTATTACTGCTTCTGTACGAAAGAGCGTTTGGAAGAGCTGAGAGCATCCAGTAAAACAGAAGATGGCAAGGAAATTGCAAAATATGATAAGCATTGTCTGCATCTTTCCAAAGAAGAAGTTCAGGCAAAGCTTGACGCAGGGATTCCTTACGTTATTCGTCAGAACAATCCGACAGAGGGAACAACGACCTTTCATGATGCCATTTACGGCGATATTGAGGTAGATAATGCAGAACTTGATGATATGATCTTGATCAAGACAGATGGTTATCCAACATATAATTTTGCGAATGTTGTAGACGATCATTTGCAGGAGATCACTCATGTAGTGCGAGGCAATGAGTATCTTTCATCTGCTCCAAAATATAATCGTCTGTATGAGGCGTTTGGCTGGGAAGTGCCGGAGTATGTACATTGTCCAACCATTACAGATGAGAATCATAAAAAGCTTTCAAAACGTTGTGGACATTCATCTGTAGAAGATTTGTTGGATCAGGGATTTTTGCCAGAGGCAATCATTAACTTTGTTGCGTTACTGGGCTGGAGTCCGACAGAAGACAGAGAGATTTTCTCACTGAAAGAGCTAGAGGAAGTGTTTGATTACCATCATATTAGTAAATCTCCGGCTGTTTTTGATATTGTAAAACTGCGTTGGATGAACGGTGAATATATCAAGGCAATGGATATGGATGCATATATGGAGCATGCTC
>ENA-OPTB01002696-OPTB01002696.1-human-gut-metagenome-genome-assembly--contig:-NODE-2696-length-10823-cov-2.606334_pt1 | contig 10823 bp, 15 predicted proteins | sample MGYA00241810_ERZ501911 | MGnify/ENA primary metagenome ERZ501911 (study PRJEB25962, sample SAMEA2042304) | human gut metagenome | biome: human gut; feature: human-associated habitat; material: faeces... | reverse complement strand
AATGATAGAATCTAAAGGGATATTTCCAAGTGTTTTTTAAACATATGAGAAATTATTTTTGGTATAATATAGTTAACTTAATGTATTCTTTTTATTTTATTGACAGTCTCTTTGTGCATATGTTATAATTTTTCCAGAACAAAATAGATTAAGTTGTATAAGATTAAGTACTACGGCTAAAGTTTTCTTTTCTTAAATTTGAGAAAAAGAAGACTTTAGCCGTTTTTTGTGAAACAGGGGTGACAAAATGGATTACGGTTTAAAAGATAAGGTAGTTTTAGTAACAGGGAGCACAAAAGGACTTGGGAAGGCGATAGCAGAACTTATTGCACAGGAAGGAGGAATTCCAGTCGTTACAGGACGAAGAGAGAAGGAAGTGCATGAGATAATGATGGAACTTCGGGAAAAATATCAGGATGAGCGGATTCAGGGATATTGTGTGGATTTTTCAGAGCTTTCAAGTGTGGATTTCATCTTTGATGTCATAAAAAAGGATTTGGGAAGTATTGATGTTTTGATTAATAATGCTGGAATCTGGCCGACAGCATATGTAGTAGATATGAAGCCAGAAGATTTTGAGCGGACGATTCGTGTGAATTTAGAAGTACCATATTTGCTGTGTCAGAAATTTGTGCAGGAAAAGATAGCTGCTCAGCAGAAAGGAAAGATTGTTAACATTGTTTCGCAGGCAGCATTTCACGGATCAACAACAGGACATGCACATTATGCAGCATCAAAAGCAGGAATTATTGGCATGACAAAAGCACTATCGAAGGAAGTGGGAGCATATGGGATTCGAGTAAATTGTGTTGCACCAGGCTTTATTGAATCAAAAATGACAGAAAAAATACCAAAAGAAATGATGGATAAGTATATTGAACAGATTCCATTACGAAGAATGGGAAGAGTGGATGAAGTTGCAAATGTTGTAGCTTTTTTAGCTTGCGAACAAGCAAGTTATTTATCTGGCAACACTATTACTATAGATGGAGGAATGAGTTCATAAATGCTGATCATATATACATCAAAACATGGATATACATTACAACTTGCAGAACGGATGTTCAATTTCGGCAATGGAAGAAATAAATTATTTAATATTTCGAGTGCAGATGATTTTCAGATGGAGAACGAAGAAAAATTATGTATATTATTTATGGTGCCCCAATGGGTGAGGTTATAGAGTTTCTGAAAAAAAATAGTGATTTTCTTGAAAGTAGGAAGGTCATACTGGGAGTTGTAGGCTGTAACCCAGATATTTTTAGTGGGATAAAATATTTCTTGAAAATCGAAAATTCTGATAAAGAATTAGTAAGAGAAAAATTATTTGGGAAACTTGAAAGAGACTATTTTGATAGGTTTAATGTGATATTAATACGGGGTGTTGTTAAAATGGATGAATTATCAGAGTTTGAAAAGAAATTTAATCCTAATTACAAAGATGTAATTAATGAAAATGAATTTGAATATGAGATGCTTTATGAACAGTTGAATACTATTTGATTTTCTATGAGAAGGAGGGTTTAATATGGCTTTTTTTGAAAAATTTCAAAATACTATGTTGCAAAAATATGAAAATAAAAATAGAGAGTTTAAATTTCTTTTTGTAGTCGTTGATTTGGAGGAAAAATATGTTGTTGAAGTTTCGGAAGCAGAAGAGTGCACTATCTCTGTATGTTATGAAGATAATGATGAATTTGACTTGGTGATAGAGGCTGAAAAAAAAATATTTGAAAAAATCATCGACGATGATAACGAGCTAACCGGAGTTGATGCATATTTTGAAGGTGATTTGGAACTGGAAGGCGATAGGACTTATTTAGAAGACCTATTTGAAGTATTTGGCATTGTTTAATATGGATTTAAGAAATTTGCAAATTTTAATAGAAAATCGTGAATTTGAGAATTGCTATAAATTTGCGTGTAAATTATTACAGAACAATAATTTAGGAGAACTTGAGGTGGATTTTTGCGCAAAGTTTTTTTATTATTTTAACGACTCGGAGCGCTTGAAAAAATTGCTTGATATGGAAGTTGATACATGTGTGTACGAAAAAATATCTTGGCTGTTAATGGGTAAAATAGAAGTTGAAAAGTCTTGTTGTATTATAAATGATATTAAAACTTTTCGACAGGTGGGAAAGGGATGTGTACCTGCAGTTGTAATGTCTCTTATGAATTATTATGATTCACCTCAAAAATATAGGGAGGTAATTTCAGAATTAAATTGTGATATCACAAAAGAAGGAACCTCAATTTATAAATTGCTATTTTATTTACATAGTAAACAGTATTTATTATATCCGTTTGAATCAAAAATAGAAATAATTTCTGAAGTTTTAAAAGAAAATATTCCGATTATTTCTATTACTCAATCTGATAAAAAGGACAATCATGCTAGGATTATTTATGGTATTGATGAGTCAAAAGGAGTTTTATATGTATCAGATCCATCCGAAGGAAAAACGATAATTCCGATTGTGTGGTATGAGAATGAATATGAACATAATGATTTGTGCGTTGTTGCATTCCCTGAACATTATTCAGTAAACAAAGAAGTCTTACAAAATATTATTGATGAATCAGAGTATTATAATCTTTTGGGTGTTTTATATGATGATTTAGAATTATATGATAAGAGTTATGAGTTGTTTAGGGTTGGAATACAAAAGAAAGGAGCTAATGCTGATATTTATAATAATTTGGCTTTGTTGCTTATAAAACTTAATAGATACGAAGAAGCACTTTTATATTCTCAAACATCAATTTGTATGGATTGTAGTGTTAATGAATATAAGGAAACCAATGAATTAATAAAGAGGCATATTAGTAGAAATTATGATACGTGATACAGATATAGTTATAACTGGTATTGGAACGGTTTCTCCATACGGTTATGGAACAGAGGTGTTTTGGAATGGTTTGGCAAATGGAGAGGACAAGATAACCGAGGTAAAAAAGATAAAATTAGATAATAATTATGCTAAACGTGGTGGAGAAATTGATTGGTATATTTCAAAAGACTATTTTTCTAAAAATGAATTGAGGAGATGGGATTTAAACACGCAATATAGTGTGCTTGCAATGGAAGAGGCAAAATTAGATGCAAAAATCGACGAGTTTCCTAGTAATACAGGTATATTTATGGGAACATTAACTGCTGGTTTACCATTTGCAGAGATGTATTATGATAATATGTTAAAAGATAAATATATTCCTAGATATATAACTCAGTGTTTTAGAGCCTCTGTTGCAGATAATGTTGCAAAAAGATACCATTTAAACGGACCTAAAATAACGGTTACTACGGCATGTTCTGCAAGTGCTCATGCTATAGCTGTTGGAGTTTCATATTTAAGGAGAAATAAAATAGATGTAGCGATTGTTGGAGGTGTCGATGCCTTTTGTCAAGTTACTTGGGCGGGATTTTCCGCATTAAGAGCATTAAGTGCGGAAAGGATTTCTCCTTTTTCAAGGGAACGACAAGGAACACAAATAGGGGAAGGTGCAGGAGTTTTAGTATTAGAGACCTATAAGCGCGCAAAAGAAAGAAATGCAAAAATATATGCGATTATAGCAGGTTGTGGAGCATCTACGGATGCTTATCATATAACAGCCCCAAATCCAACAGGGGAAACACAGGCGCAAGCAATTAGAGGTGCAATTTCTGACGCCAACGTTAAGTTAACCGATATAGATGTGATTTGTGCGCATGGAACAGGTACAGAATTAAATGATCAGATGGAATCAAAAATGATTAAGGAAGTATTTGGTAAATATTATAAGAAACCATCGGTTACATCGATTAAGTCTATGATTGGACATACTATGGGGGCGGCTGGAATACATTTGACAATTGCTTTGATTGGTATGATGCGAAAGAAAATGATTTTTCCTACTATAAATTATCAAAGTGCAGATAAAGAATGTGATTTATCAATAGTAACTAATCATTCTATTACTAAAGATATCAATTGGGGATTGGTAAATGCTTTTGGTTTTGGAGGTAATAATGCAGCATTAATATTATCAAATCCCGTTTATAAGGAGAATGAAATATGATTGAGACAAATTCAATTGTTGTATCAGGAAAAGCTTTTTTATCTTCGATAGGAGAGTTGACTGAAGAAAACATGGGTAGGTTATATGATACTGAAGAAGTCATTTTTGATATTGTACCCCAATATGATTATTTGAATTTACGATGTAGTAGAACTAAAAAAGTGGATAAATCAAATTGGAAAGAGTTTGATAGTGCATCATCTTTTCGACGCTTACCAAACGCATATAAGTTTGCGATATATGTTGTTGAAAAAGCATTATGTAATGCAAAGGTGAACCCTGATAATGATATTTCAGTTGGCGTATTTTTTGCTACTGGCTTATCAGCGATAAGTTCAGTTGAAAAATTTTATCATCCGATTAGTGTGGGTGGCATAGAAAAAGGAAGTCCATTGCTTTTTCCAAATACTACATCTTCTGTAGGATGTGGTTTGATTAGTTTGAGGTATGGATTTAATGGGAAGTCTATAGCAATATCAAATGCAGGTGTATCGGTTTTACAAAGTATAGATCTGGCAATTTCATCTATTCAAAATAATGAAATTGATTATGCTATAGTTGTTGGGACAGAAGAACTTACAGAAACAGTATATAAAGCTTTTTATCATACCGGAATGTTGGGATTTGGAGATGATAAGGGTGGTATTATTCCTTACAATATGAAAAAAAATAATACAACAGTATTAGGCGAAGGTGCGGCTGCATTAATCTTAGAAAAAGAACAGAATATGGTTAACAGAGGATTGTTAGAAAGAACACGCGTAGGCAATGTGGAATTATGTAATGTAGATGTAAATGAGAAGTATGCTAGTGATATTTGTGTTGATACAATAAAAAGGTGTTTGATTAATAATAATATTTCTATAGAAGACATTGATTTTGTTGTTAGTTCTGCCAATGGTAACTACAATTTGGATAAATGTGAAAAAGATGCACTAATTAAGTTGTTTGGAGATAATATGCCTAATATAATTTTCCCAAGTTTATATTTTGGAGAAACAGATGGCGCTTCTGGTGCACTTTCAATTATTTGTGCAATAGATATGATAGAAAGAAATAAATGTATGAAACGCCCGTTTAACTTGAACGAACATTTTCAAGCAATTGAACTGAATGAAAAAGAAGTAAAAAATTATAAGTGTGCATTAGTTTTATCAAGTTCTTACTATGGTGATTTTGCGTGTACAGTAGTTAAAAAGTAAAGGAGATTAGATATGAATAACAGTATTAAAGAAATGTTGATTAAGAGATTAGAATTAGAAATAAGTATTGATGAGTTTTCAGATGATATGCCATTATTTGAGGGTGGATTAGAATTAGATTCTATTGAAGCGTTGGAAATTATTGTTGGTTTGGAACAATTGTTTAATATTAAAATTGAAGAGTTAGAAAATCCAGCAGAAGATTTTTATTCAGTAGAAACAATTATTGCAATGGTGAACAGATTAAAAAGTGAACAGAGTGATTTGTAAATGATTGAGAGAATAAAGATGTACAAGGAATTGATAAATAACATTCCGCAAACCGGGAAATTTAGGTTTGTGGACGAAATTATTAAAGTTAACACAGAAGAATCTAGATGTTTAGTGAAAAAACATATAAAAAAAGATGACTTTTATTTTGAGGATCACTTTCCGGGAAATCCTATTATGCCAGGTTGTTTAATGATTGAATGTATGGCACAAAGCGCAGAAGTTTTACTATTGGCTAAATCAAGTGGAAACATCAAATTTAAAAAAGCATATTTAGTACAGGTCAAGAATTCAAATTTTATGGAAATTGTTGGTCCAGATTCGGTTTTGTATGTTGAGTGTAGATTAGTTCACAAAATAGGTAAACTTATTGAAATTGATTCTTCGATTGAAAATGAGTCAGGTAAATTAGTTGCAACAAGTAGTATGATACTATATGCAGAAATGGAGTAAAAAATGTCAAAAAAAATCCAAAGCGATCCTATTGAAATTGCAAATAAAATTGAACATGGTTTAGTGAGGGATGGAAAACGCTTTTTTGGAGAATTTATGATCGAAGAAAGTGTTGATACTAAAGTTCTGGTAGCTAACGCATATAGTTGTGGATGTAATGTTAATTGCTATTACTGTGCTTCATTAATGAAAGATTATGGAGAAGGATATGTACCAGATATAAATTTGAAATATATTAAAGAAGCAGAATTTAAAATGGGGTATTATTTGCCAAATGAATTACTAGATAAGTTTTTAGCTATGGTTAGGGAGGTTAAAAATAATCCAAATATATATCATAATAGAGAGATTACACAATTTGCTATCCTTGACTGTGAAACGACTATAGGAATGAAATATATTTTTGATTTTTTGGAAGAGCTACATAACTATAATATGGCCAATAATAGCAAATATGTTTTTGTTATTTTTACAAATGGAATTATACTTGGTAATGACACTAAACTTATTGAAAAACTCGGTGAATACAAAGATAGTGTTGCATTAAGATTTTCTATTAAAGCTGGAAACAGGGAAGAGTTTGGAAGAAGATTAGATATTAATCCTGATTATTATCAATGTCCGTATAAAGCAGTTGCAAAATGTATTGAATTAGGTTTAGATTGTCAGATTGCGGTTTTAAACGACTTAGCAATAATGAGTGCGGAAGAGTTTATGGACATTAAAAAGCAATTAAACTGGTGTGGATATAAAGGTTCAATTTTAGAAGAAAAATTAGTTATGAGCCGAGGGTGTGTGAAGAGAATAGAACTTCATAAAAAGAAATATCCAGAATATAAATATAGATTCCTATTTAGAAAAAATATAGGAATTGTATTGGAGGATGAGAAGGATTCTGATATTGGAAAAAGGATGAGAAGTGGAATAAGAAGAGTTCTTGATGAAGTTCCGCAGATAAAAGCATTTGATGATAATGGTGATGATGATATTTTAAGTTTAATTGTCTTAATTGATTTGAGTGAGTATAGTTTTGATGATATAGAAAAGGCAATCAATAATTTGCATATAAAATATGCAAATGTAAATGAAATGATTTTTTTACATACAGGAAGTGGGTTTATTGAAGAAATGGATGTTTTTTCTGATGATATTAAAGTAATTCTAAAAAACTATATGAGTTTAATTGATGATGAGATAGAACTTTCCAAGGTTGACGCAAAACAACATGTAACAGCAGGAAATAGAATAACATTTTACTGGAATAAAAATAATGAATAAATTGCATTTTGCTATATTTAATTTATGTTTCATCAGGATTATATTATATAAACTTTAGAAAAATAATAATGAAGGAGGTATACATATGAGAAAAAGAAAGAAAGCTTCTGGAAGTTCAAAATGTGATATTATGGGCAAATAATATCAAAAGAAAAAGATAGGAGGTGAATACATATGAGAAAGAGAAGAAAAGCTGCTGACAATGTTAAAGTAACAATGGGCAAATAATATCAAAAAAAGAAAATGTCCCTTGGTATGTAGCCAAGGGACATTTTCAGAAAGAGAGATAAAAATGATAAAGGGAAAGGTTGTTAGACTGGAAATATTAAATTCAGATGATGATTCGCTAGGATTCTATTTAGAGGTTGGAAAAGAATCTTTGAATGTTCATAATTTAACGGATCATTTTTTGGGCGTAAAGGTTGATGATATAAGAGATGAATTTAATCTTGCATATAATGATATAGAGTCAGATGATTTTTTATTTTCCATTGTTTTTGGAAAGAAAAAAGTAGGTCTTTTATATATTTTGCGAGAAGTTGAAAAAAGAACTGCAGAAATACAGGTATTACTTTCAGAAAATAAATATAGGAATTTAGGACTAGGATTTGATGCAATATTTGCAGCTGTTAAATTTTGCAAAGAGGAGCTGAACTTGCATTCAATTACTTTCAAATTTGCAGCACACAATGAACAAATGGCAAATGCTTTTAGGTATTCACAATTTAGGTATGAGACAAACAAAGAAATGTTTGAAATTAAAGCCGGTCTTCCGGATGTATGTTATCGTAGAGAATTTGTTAGTGAAGGAAATATAGATGATTATTATGGATATACATTTATTTTAGATTCAGATATAAGGTTAGATGATTTTTTAAGGTTATCTAGTGGAAAACACAATGATTTTAAGGATGAATATGGGGAATTAGTAATATGATAGAATTTAAGCCAATACATAAGGAAAATTATAGATTAATATATAAGTGGTTTGAAAGTAAAGAGTTTTTTTATGATACGCATATGCCAGAGATTATTATGAAAAAGGAAATTGACAACTTGATACAATACTCGGATTCATATGTAAACATTATTTATTTAGAAAAAAAACCAGTAGGATTATGTGATTTTATCATTAAAAATAATATAGCCAAAATCGAAATTCAGTTTACCATCTATGACGAATCCATAATTAGTACTATTCTAACAGAGTATTGTAAACAAATATTCGATAATTATCCTGTAGATAAAATTTCAAAATATGTATATGAATTTGATAAAAAAGGAATAATCATATTTGAAAATTCAGGCTTTTTTAAAGAAGGTGAATTAAACAGATATATATATAAGGACTATAAGTATTGGAATGTTGTAGTGTATTCTATTTTGAGAGAAGAACATTTGATGAGGGTTAATGATGATGAAAATACAGAGAATATATAATCAAGAGGATGAGTACGTTATATATCACTATATATATGGAAATTTAGGCTCGATACATAACGAACGCTTATATGTATTTGTTGAAAATGAAGTTAAAGAAAAAGTATTTGATATTAGAGACAAGATGGATACATATGATTTTGAATTTTACATCGATAATAGCAAGATTGCAATAGCATCTTTGAGAGAGGTAGATTTCGAAAATAGGAAAGCTATGTTATTTGTTAGTATGGTTAATGCTGATTACATGAAAAACTATTATAAGCATGTTATTGAGCTAATGACGGAAGTTGCATTTGGACAATTAGATTTAATTAGGCTTGAAGGTACGATTTTTGATATAAACAGTAAACAATATTGTTTGGGAGAACTAAAAAAGTGTGGTTTTGTCCAAGAAGGATATTTTGCTAATGTTGATTTTTTTGGTGGAAAAAAAGTCGGCATTCATTACATGGCAAAATTGAGAAAGGGTTATTTTAATGATTAAGATAAGGAAAATTGATAATGCGGAAGAATACTTACAATTATTTAATGACGAACATTTTTATTTGGGGAGTAAAAGACCAAGTTCTTTAAATAATGCACAAAGAGAAAATATTTTGTCAAATTCTTATGTTATATATTTAGAAAATGTTGAAATAGGCTATATTTTTTTAAATAAAAAGAGTAAATACTATGCGGCGATTAGTATTATTGTTTGTAAGAGTGACATTCTTGTCACTGATAAAATGGATTATCTTGTGAAAAGTGCAATCAAATACTTTAATGAAACAGAGAAGTGTGATGAGACCTATTTATATGTTGAGGGGTATAGCTCACAGATATTGAAATATTGTCAAAACAGTACTACACTTGAAAATGTTGGTTGCCTTAGAAATAATGTTTATAAATTGGGGTGCTATTTTAATAGTTACGTATTTAAAATAAAGGAGAGTTATTATGGGGAATGTTTTAGAGATTAAAAATGTATGTAAAACATATACTTCGAAAAAAGGAATAGTATATGCTAATAAAGATATTTCTTTTGATTTGAGTGAAAATGAAATATTAGCAGTACTAGGGCCAAATGGTGCAGGCAAAAGTACTTTGATAAAACAAATAATTGGATATACCATATATGACAGTGGGAGTATTAAAATAAAGGGGATTGAAGTTAATAAATCTAAAGATAATTTACTGGCAGAAATAGGTTATATGATGCAAAGTAGATTTGAACACTGGGATCACCTTTCGATATATGATGCAGTTTATTATTCTGCACGACTCAGAAAAGTTGCAAAGGATCAGGCAAAAAAAGAAATTGAATATTTAGCAAAAGAGTTAGATTTTATAAATGAATTAAATAAGCCAATTAGATATTTAAGTGGAGGAAAAAAACAAGCAGCAGCATTAGCGTGTGCTGTTGTAGGAAATCCCGCCATATTAATTTTGGATGAACCAACAACAGGGTTAGATCCAGAAAAAAAATATATGTTTTGGAAATTCTTAAAAAAATTGCAAAAATATCATGGAACTTCAATTTTATTAATAACTCATAATGTGGCTGAAGTTGAAGAAATAGTTGATAGGGTTATACTTCTTGGTGAAGGAAGGGTTATTGATGAGGGAACACCTGATTCTTTATACAAAAAAGTTAAGGATGAAGTACGAATAGAAATAGAATTAAAGAAGGAACTGGAAAAACAGGAAGAAGAGAATCTGTTTGGACAATATAATTATAAGAACAATGGGTTGAATGTATATATATATACATCAGAAATTGAACTGATTAATTGTGTAACTTACATTTTTAACTGTAAATCACTGTCTGAATATATGAAGAATTTCAAAATAATCAGACCATCTTTGGAAGATGTATATATTAAAATAATGGGAGAAAAAATTTTTTAATATTTGAGATGGAGAATGAAAAAATGATAACTAGTGTAAAAAATTTTTTACTGGAAACATGGATATATTTCAATATAGGGATAAAACAACAAAAAACATTGATTGTAATCACATCACTTTTTTCCATGGTTATACCGTTGGGTGTAATTATAATGATGTGTATGATGCCGGTTGAAATAGATAAAGAAACTGCAATTATATATATTTCTGGAAATATGATTACTTCAA
>ENA-OPTB01002689-OPTB01002689.1-human-gut-metagenome-genome-assembly--contig:-NODE-2689-length-10860-cov-4.040444_pt1 | contig 10860 bp, 8 predicted proteins | sample MGYA00241810_ERZ501911 | MGnify/ENA primary metagenome ERZ501911 (study PRJEB25962, sample SAMEA2042304) | human gut metagenome | biome: human gut; feature: human-associated habitat; material: faeces... | reverse complement strand
ACGAAATTTGCTGCATTATTGCAGTTTGCAGTTACAGCTGTGGGTCAACCTGTTTCGGCGTGTGTGAGCGGTGACTGTGGGTGTACACAAGTGTTACGGTTTGCCTGCGCGATTCGTAAAAATCCTTGTGCTTTGTTGGAAGGTATTGTATACTACATTTTGAATATGGGGACGAGCCGTAATGATAAAGGATAATCAACGTTATTTGAACCGGCTTCATGTTGTTGTAGATGCCGTGGTTACAGCAGCTTCCTATCTGTTGGCCTGGTGGCTGATGTTCGGGAGCCGCTTTGCAGATAAAGAAATAGGTGTACTGGACATGGGCATATATTTTTCCGCCCTTTATTTTGTTGTGCCCGGTTATCTGATCCTTTATTACTGGAACAAATTGTATACGCCGAAGCGTGTACAACGCCCGGAAAATGAAATACTGAATATTATCAGGGCGAATCTGATCGGAATTATCCTGTTTCTTGCAGGGTTATACCTTGCCAACTCCATCGACCGCGAGCTGCAGCATTTTTCCCGCGGCATGCTGGCATTATTTGCTATCATCAATACGATTTCGGGAATTCTGGTGCGTGCGCTGATCCGTAGAATCCTGCATCTGATGCGCAAACGCGGTTATAATTTGAAGCACATTTTGCTGGTGGGGTATTCTCGTGCGGCGGAAGCCTATATCGACCGGATTATCGCCAATCCCCAGTGGGGCTATATGGTGCGGGGCATTCTGGACGATAATGTGCCGAGAGGCGCGGTTTACAAGGGAGTCAAGGTGCTTGGTTCCATCGATAACCTGCCCTTTATCCTGCCGGAAAACAAACTGGATGAGATCGCTGTGACCCTTGCGCTGCAGGACTACGACCGTCTGGAAGAGATTGTCAATCTCTGTGAAAAATCCGGCGTGCATACGAAGTTTATTCCGGACTATAACAGCCTGATTCCGGGCAAGCCTTATACGGAGGATCTTGGCGGACTGCCGGTCATCAACATCCGTTATGTCCCGCTGAGCAACACCTTAAATGCGGTTGCAAAGCGCGCTGTGGATATTTTCGGTTCGCTTTGCGGATTGATAGTGACGTCGCCGCTTCTTTTGATCGTAGCAATTTTGATCCGTGCGACGAGTAAGGGACCGATTATTTTCAGTCAGGAAAGAATCGGACAGCACAATCATGCGTTTAAAATGTACAAATTCCGTACAATGTATGTTCAGGACACCACGGAAGAAAAGAAGGGCTGGACGACGAAAAACGATCCCCGCGTCACAAAGGTGGGGCGGATTCTGCGCAAGACCAGCATTGATGAGCTGCCGCAGCTGTTTAATATCCTGATCGGGGATATGAGTCTGGTAGGTCCCAGACCGGAGCGCCCGCAGTATGTTGAGAAGTTTAAGGAAGAGATTCCGCGTTATATGATCAAGCACCAGGTTCGTCCGGGGCTGACCGGCTGGGCGCAGATCAACGGCCTGCGCGGTGACACTGATATTGCGGAGCGTATCCGTTATGATATCTGGTACATCGAAAACTGGACCGTTGCACTGGATATCAAAATTTTGTTCCGCACCGTGTTTGGCGGCAAAATGGTCAACGATGAAAAGATCCAGTAACCAACCAAAGGAGGGCTGAGGATGAAAAACGGCAAGCCGAAGGTAGCCATTGTGCATGACTGGCTGGTGGCATACGCCGGTGCAGACCGCGTGGTGGACTGTATGCACCATGTTTTCCCTGATGCACCCATCTATACCCTCGTCTATGACGAAAACAACATGCCTGCGTGGTTCAAGGATTATGATATCCGCACCACCTATCTCCAAAAGCTGCCTTTTGCCACCAAGCTGTACCGTGCCATGCTGCCGTGGATGCCCCGCGCGTTTGAAGCACTGGATCTTTCGGAATACGATATGGTCATTTCGTCCTGCTCTTCCTGCAGCAAGGGCGTGATCACCCGGCCGGACGCCGTGCATATCTGCTACTGCCATACGCCCACCCGCTATGTCTGGGATTTTTATTATACCTACCGCAACAATGCCAACGCGCTGGTGCGGGCGGTCATGCCCGGCCAGATGCTCAAGCTGCGCCAGTGGGATAAGTGCGCCGCGGACCGGGTGGACTATTTTATCGCCAACTCGCATTATATTGCCAAGCGCATCAAAAAATATTACCGGCGCGACAGTGATGTGATCTACCCCTGCGTGCATATCAACGAAGAACCCTTTGTGCCCAAAGAGGATTTTTACCTTGTGGTGGGCCGCTTTACCTGGTACAAGCGGATTGACCTGGCTGTGGCAGCCTGCACCAAGCTGAACAAGCCGCTGATCGTGATCGGCGGCGGCGGCGAGGGCGACAAGCTGCGCGCCATGGCTGGCCCGACCATCCGCTTTTTGGGCGGCGGCCTGAGCGACGAAGAGGTGCGCGGCTATTATCTGCGCGCCAAGGCGTTCCTGTTCCCCGGCGAGGAGGATTTTGGCATTACCCCTGTGGAAGCCCAGAGCGCAGGCACCCCGGTGCTGGCCTTTGGCCGCGGCGGCGCCTGTGAGACTGTGCTGGACGGCAAAACCGGCCTGCTGTTTGACGAGCAGACACCCGAAAGCCTGGAAGCCTGCATCCAGAAGTTTGAGACCGAAGGCGTGGCTTATCCCCCACAGCAGATCCGGGAACACAGCCGCAGCTTCAGCGAGCAGCGCTTTGAGGACGAGCTGCGGGATTACTGCACCCGCCGCTATGCGGACTGGCAGCGTGAGCTGGAAGCCTGCTCTCACCACGAAACCGCCAAGGAGGCCGAAGAGTGAACCCCATTGTGATCAATGGCACAGTGCTGTGTGACCCCATCACGGGCATTCCGCGCTTTGTGTATGAAGTTGTGACCCGGCTGGACCCCCTGCTGGAGGGCACCGGCCTGGATGTGCGGCTGTGCTACCGGGACGATGGCCGCCCGCTGCACCTGCCCGAACTGAAAAACATCAAAATTGTTCCGCTCAAGGCCATTAAGTATAGTTACAATCTGGTGGTGCTGCCGCGCTACCTGCGCAAACACCACGCCTTTTACGTTGGCCTTGCCAGCGATATGCTCATGACCCGCCGCAGCGTGGTGGTGCTGCATGATATCCGCCCCCTGGTAATGAAAACCGACCGTGCGTTTTTCCGCTTCAAGTTCTGGTTCCACTGCCTTTCCACCAAATGGTTTGCCCGGCGGGTGTTCACCGTCAGTGATAACCAGCGCCACCTGATCAGCGAGCGGTTGGGCATCCCACTGGATAAGATCGGTGTGACCTATAACGGCTGGGAGCATCTGCAGAACGTCCAGCCGGATATGACGGTGTTTGACAAGCTGCCTGGCGTGAAGAAAAAAGAATACTATTACGCACTGGGAAGCCTGGCCGGGCACAAAAACTTTAAGTGGGTGCGCGAGGTTGCCGCCCGCAACCCGGATAAAACCTTTGTTGTGGCCGGCGGCAAGGACCTTGCTGCCTTTGGCAGCGCCGAAGCAGATGCTGCCCAAAACACCAGCAATATCTTTTACCCCGGCTATGTGACGGACGGCCAGAACAAAGCGCTGATGCAGAACTGCAAGGGCTTTTTGCACCCCGCTGTGTTTGAAGGGTTCGGCATTCCGCCGCTGGAAGCACTCAGCCTGGGGGCACCCATCGCCCTGGCCCGTGCCAGCTGCCTGCCGGAGCTGTATGGTGATACCGCCCGCTACTTTGACCCCTATGACTATGATGTGGACCTTGACGCGCTGTTTGCCAAGCCTGCGGCCCCGCCGGACAAGGTGCTGGCCAAGTACAGCTGGGAGAAAACCGCACGGTTCTGGCTGGACGAGATCAAAAAGTGCGCGGAAGCGTAAGAGCAGTTGGGACAGTCCCCGAAAAATAGAAGCACATAACGGTTCGGCAGGGTGGGGCTGCCTCGCCCTGCAGGATAGGGAAATACCTCTTACGCAGGAGGACATGCGGTGCGCCTACGCTGTGCACAGATGTTACGTGCATCAAGCTGTATAACCCACCCCGTTAGGGGCGCACATTGTGCGCCCGCTGCATACCCCAAAACCACGCACCTGAAACACAAAAATCTACCCGCAAAAGGGAAGTGAATATCATTGGATAAAATAGCAGTTCTTATCCCCTGTTATAACGAATCTCAGACAGTACAAAAGGTTGTGATGGATTTCCGCCGCGTTCTGCCGGAAGCTACGATCTATGTGTACGATAACAACTCTACCGATGGCACGGCAGACTTGGCCCGCACAGCCGGTGCCGTGGTGCGCCACGAATACCAGCAGGGCAAAGGCAACGTCATCCGCCGCATGTTCCGCGAAATTGACGCCGAAGCCTATATCATGGTGGACGGCGACGATACCTACCCGGCGGAAGCGGCCCCGGAAATGGTCAAAGCCGTTACCGAACACCAGGCTGATATGGTGGTGGGGGATCGGCTTTCCTCCACCTATTACACCCAGAACAAACGCCCGTTCCACAATTTTGGCAACGACCTGGTGCGGTTTTTTACCAACAACCTCTTCGGCGGCCAGATCAAGGATATCATGACGGGCTACCGTGCGTTCAGCTACCAGTTTGTCAAAACCTACCCGGTGCTGAGCCGCGGCTTTGAAATCGAGACCGAAATGACCATCCACGCCCTGCACCGCAACATGCAGGTGGAGAATGTGATCATTGACTATCGTGACCGCCCCGCAGGCAGCGAAAGTAAGCTGAATACCTATTCGGACGGCTTCCGCGTGCTGCGCACCATTGCACGGCTGTATAAAAACTACCGCCCGTTCGGCTTTTTCAGCACCCTGGCTGCGGTGCTTGGCATGATCAGCCTGTGCTTTTTGGCCCCTGTTCTGGGCGAATATTTTGCCACCGGCCTTGTGCCGCGCTTCCCTACGCTGATCGTGTGTGCCTGCGTACTGGTGGCGGCGCTTTTGCTGTTTATTTCCGGCGTGATCCTTTCCAGCCAGCTGACAAAGGATGACCGCGATTTTGAATTCCACCTGCAGCAGGTGCAGCAGTGGAAAAACCGTTCCGCTGATCCGTTCAGCCATTCTGCCAAATAACAAGGAGGTTCCCCATGAAACAGTATGATTACCTGATCGTCGGCGCTGGTCTGTTTGGCGCAGTGTTTGCACAGCAGGCTACCAAGGCAGGCAAAAGCTGCCTGGTGATCGATAAGCGCGACCACATTGCCGGCAATATCTACACCGAAAATGTTGAGGGCATCAATGTCCACCGCTATGGCGCACATATCTTCCATACCAACAATAAAGAAGTGTGGGACTATGTGAACCAGTTCGCTGTGTTCAACCGCTATACCAACTCTCCGGTGGCAAACTATAAGGGCGAACTGTACAACCTGCCGTTCAACATGAACACCTTCAACAAGATGTGGGGCGTTGTGACCCCCGCCGAGGCCGAGGCAAAGATCGAGGAGCAGCGCGCTGCCCACTTTACCGCCGAGCCCAAAAACCTGGAGGAGCAGGCCATCAACCTGGTCGGCACCGATATTTACGAAAAGCTGGTCAAGCACTATACCGAAAAGCAGTGGGGCCGCCCCTGCACTGAGCTGCCGGCGTTCATCATCAAGCGCCTGCCGGTGCGCCTGATTTTTGATAACAACTACTTCAATGCGCTGTATCAGGGTATTCCCAACGGCGGCTACACCCAGATGGTGGCCAACATGCTGCAGGGTGTGGAAGTTCGCCTGGGTGTGAACTACCTGGCTAACAAGGCTGAACTGGATGCTCTGGCTGACCGTGTGATCTACACCGGCCCCATTGACGCTTATTTTGATTACTCCCTGGGCACCTTGCAGTACCGCAGCGTTCGCTTTGAAACCGAAACGCTGGCCTGCCCCAACTATCAGGGCAACGCTGTCATCAACTACACCGATGCCGAAACCCCGTACACCCGCATCATTGAGCACAAGCACTTTGAGTTCGGCTCCACCGAACCGGGCACCAAGACGGTCATCAGCCGCGAATACTCCGCTGAGTGGAAGCCGGGCGACGAGCCGTACTACCCGGTCAACGATGACAAGAACAGCGCCCTGTACGCCAAGTACAAGGCACTGGCCGATGCCGAGCCGCACGTTGTGTTTGGCGGCCGCCTGGGCGAGTATAAGTACTATGATATGGACAAGGTAATTGAAAGCGCGCTGGCCTGCGTTGCTGTGCAGATGGATAAGATCAACCAGTACAAAGCATAAGGCCGGCGTAAACCAGGATTTATAGCAAAACCGCATGATTCCAAATACCGCTGCGGCGGGAATGATGCGGTGCAATTTGAGATAAAGGACAAAGCAATGACGGAATTGAGTGTTTCCATCCTGTCTGCCGACCTGGCCAACCTTGCCGCCGAAACGGCCGATTCTATGGTGTGCGGTGCAGACATGGTGCATTTTGATGTGATGGACGGCCACTTTGTACCCAACATCACTTATGGCGCGCCGGTGCTGAAATGCCTGAAAAAGGCCGTGCCGGAAGCATTTTATGATGTTCACCTGATGATCTCCGACCCTGCACGCTATGCACAGGATTTTGCGACAGCAGGGGCAAACCTGATCAATTTCCACATTGAAGCTGTGCCCAACCATGTGGGGCAGACCATTGCCGCTGTGCGGGAGACTGGGTGCCTGGTGGGCCTGACCATCAGCCCGTCTACCCCGCCGCAGGCAGTGTTCCCCTACCTGGATGAACTGGACCTGGTGCTGGTCATGGGGGTGGAGCCCGGCTTTGGCGGGCAGAAGTTCATCCCCACAACCGTCAGCCGTGTGGCAGCCATCAAGGCAGAGTGCAACCGGCGCGGTGTTTCCCCCCGCATTGAGGTGGACGGCGGCATTAACACCGAAACCGCCTCCCTGTGCGCCCAGGCCGGAGCCAGTGTGCTGGTCATGGGCAGCGCGTTCTTTAAGGCGCAGGACCGTGCCGCGCTGGCCAAACAGGTTCGGGCGCTGTAACCCCCAAAGGAGTATCCATGCCAAAACGTCATGATAAGATCACCAAAAGTGTAAACTATGATTATTATTGGGACATTTTGTTTTGCACTGTCCCGCTTTTGGCGGTCAGTTGTTTTTATTACGGAGCGCGCCCGCTGCTGATGATGGCGGCCGGGCTGCTGACTGCGTATGTGGCGGACTGTGTTGTTACCCCGCTGCATGCGGCGGGGTACCGCGCACATGAGCCTTCCAGCGAAGCTTTTGCTGCGCTGATTGTGCTGATGATGCCGGCTTCGGCCCCGTATTATATGGTGGTCACGGCAACGATCATTGCCGTGCTTGTCAAAGAAGCGTTCGGCGGAGAGGGGCACTATCCCTTCCACCCGGCGGCGGTGGGATTGGTGGCGGCAACGCTGGCATGGCCGCGAGACATGTCGTCCTACCCGGCACCGGGTACAGTGCTGGCACTTTTCAGCAGCACCGGAGTGGTGCTGACCCAAGGCAGCAACACCACCCTGTCTGCCGGCGGCCTGCCGTCTGACAGTACCATCAACCTGTTGACCGGTAATGTGGCTGGGCCGCTGGGCTGCTGCGCTATTCTGGTCATTGTGGCCTGTGGGCTGTACCTGCTGGTGCGCGGCCACATGCAGCTTTCTACCTTTGTGCCGTACCTTGCGGTATGCGTACTGGTGCCCTGGCTGCTGCCCAACCTGAACGAACTTCCAGCCTTGAGTGCCCCATGGGAATATGTGCGCCAGCGCATCTACCTGGAAAAGTATATCCTGCTTTCCGGCAGCATGCTGTTTGGCGGGATATTCCTGGCGTGCGAGCCGGTGGTGCAGCCCAACCGCTGGAGCAGCCGTTTGATTTACGGCCTGTTCCTGGGCGCAATGGCAACGGCGTTCCGCTATTACAGCGTATACGAAACCGGCGTATGCTTTGCCATTGTATTGGCTGGTGCTTTCCCCGAATGGCTGGACCGCCTGGCCCAGCGCGCAGAAAGGATCAGATTCATGCGGAAGGAGGAAAAGCGCCTTGCCCAACACAGAGAACCGTAAGAACAGCAACAAAAAGCCGACCCTGCAGGAACATTCCCAAACCGTTATCATCCCCCAGCTGACCCCCGAAATGCTGGAACAGGCGCGCCGCGCCGCAGAGCAGGGCAAAACCGCCGAGCAGATCGAGCAGGAAGCCCTGGCCGCCGCCCAGGCGGAGCAGAAAGCGGTAGAAAGCAAGCAGGAAGCACCTACGGCCGAAAAGCCCAAAACGGTCCAGCCCGCCAATAAGCCCAAGACCCGCAAAGAGGCCGAGGAAGAGCTGGCCCAGAATATCCATGATGACCACCTGTGGCTGAATAACCCCGTTATGGTGCGCGGTCTGGGGCTGGCACCCATTGTGGCGGCTGCTGTAAGCGGCCAGAATGCCTGGATGCTGTGCGCTGCCACCATTCTGCTTGTAACGGCAACCCGTATGTTGGCTGTGGCAATCTGCCACCTGACCGGCAATCGCTTCCGCGGTGTGGTATACTCTTACGCTGCCGCTATTGTGTATATCCCGGCTTATATCATTTTGTACAACCTGTTTGGGGCGGATCTTTCGCTGCTGGGGATCTATCTGCCCATGCTGGTAGTGGAGCCCGCCGTGATCAAACGTATGGAATCCAACGACCTGGAAACGGTGGGCGAGGCGTTCCGCCGCGGCATCAACAATACCATTGGTATCTGCTTTTCGGTGCTGCTGGTGGGGGTTGTGCGTGAACTGCTGGCGGAAGGCACCGTGTTCGGCAACGTGGTATTTCCCGTGGCGCCGCTGCCGCTGGCCGACCAGCCGGGCACCGGGTTTATCATCATTGGCCTGATTGCCGCCGTGTGGACCGCCATCGGCGGTGCCTATGTGCATTATAAGATCGAGGAGGTGCGTCATCTGTATGGCAATAAACGCAAGCGCTGAGCTTTCCGTTTTGCAGGCTGTGGCGCAGTTCCTGACCTACGCCGTCATGGCTGTGTTTGCGGAGAATGCAGTGTTCTTCCGCGCGCTGGGCGTTTCCCGACTGAACAAGCTGGTCAACGACCCCAAAATCAGCACATGGCAGTACTGCATTCCCATCATTCTGGTACAGACCATCAGCGCCCCCATGGGTTGGGCTGCCCAAAGCTTAGCGCTGCCCGCTTTGGCAAAGGTGCTGCCCGGCTGGCTGCCGGTCAACGCCCTGCGCCCGCTGGTATTTTTGAACTGCTCACTGATCGCTATGGGCATTGTGTGGCTGCTGTTGGGCCTGTTCCCCAAAAGCCGCGATGCCTGCCGCGAACAGCTGCCCGGCGCAACCTTCAACTGTTGCGTGCTGGGCACCCTGCTGGTTGCAGCCAGCCAGAACTATAACCTGCTGCAGTCCATCGGTTTCGGCTTTGGCAGCGGCGTGGGCTACCTGGTCGCCGTGCTGGTGGTGGATGAAGGCCGCCGCCGGCTGCGCAGCAAAGATATCCCACATATATTCCGCGGCCTGCCCAGTGTGCTGATTTATATCGGCATTCTCTCGCTGGCAATTTACGGGCTGGTTGGCACTGTGGATTGAGCCGCGCCCGGACGTAAAAAACGGCATCCGTGAAAGAGGAGTGATTACCATGCAGAATTGTTTTGTCCCTGCTGATATCCTGCTGCCCGGTGCAGCGACCCCGCTGGACCCGTGGGCCTGCATTGCGGTGGATCAGTTTACCTCCCAGCCGGAATACTGGCAGAAAGCGGAGGAACTGGCAAAGGGTAAACCCAGCACCCTGCACATTGTTCTGCCGGAAGCTTACCTTGGAACCCCGCAGGAAGAATCGCGCCTTGCAGCGATCCGTGCGGCCATGCAGGATTACCGCGATAACCTGCTGACCCGCTGTGTACATGGCTATGTGTATGTGGAGCGCACCCAGATGGACGGTACCATCCGCCAGGGTCTGGTTGGTGCTGTGGACCTGGAACAGTACAGCTTTAAAAAAGGCAGCAAGCCCGCCATCCGCCCCAGCGAGAGCACAGTGGTGGCGCGCATCCCGCCCCGGCTCAAGATCCGCCGCGGGGCCCAGCTGGAAACCCCGCATGTGATGATGTTGGCCGACGATGAAGCCTGTACCCTGATTGAACCCATTGCCGCCCATAAGGTGGAGCTGCCGCTGCTGTATGATGGCGCGCTGATGCTGAACGGCGGCCACCTGGCCGGTTGGGCCGTGGAGGACCCCGCGCTGGTGGAACAGATCAACACTGCGCTGGCAAACCTTGGCAATGCCGCTGCTTTTGCCGCACGCTGGCCTGCCGCAGCCGGCCAGCCCCCCATGACGCTGGCGGTTGGTGATGGCAACCATTCCCTTGCCACAGCAAAAGCCTATTGGGAAGAACTGAAACCCACCCTGCCGCCGGAACAGCAGCAGACCCACCCGGCGCGCTGGTGTCTGGCGGAAGTGTGCAACGTGCATTCCCCGGCGATTGAGATTGAGCCCATCCACCGTGTGCTGTTTGGCGTGGACGCCAACACCGTTGCCGCAGACTTTGGCAGCTGGTTGGAACAGCACGGCGCAGCCCTCCAGGGCGGCGACCAGCATATCGTGCTGGCCGGTGCCGGTGCAGAGATCACCTTTGACGCCGCCAACGCCCCGGACCCGCTGGCCGTGGGCACCACGGAACATTTTATTGGGGATTATCTGGCCCAGAACCCCGGCGTGACGGTGGATTACATCCACGGTGCCGCGGCTGCCCGCGCCATGGCCGCAGACCCCGCCAAACCAGCCACAGCCCTGCTGATGCCGGACTTTGCCAAAGCAGACCTGTTCAAAGGTGTTGTGCTGGGCGGCGTGCTGCCGCGCAAGACTTTCAGCATGGGCCATGCCGAGGAAAAACGTTACTATAATGAATGCCGCAGTCTGACCATGCCGGACTGACGATACAGGGAGCC
>ENA-OPTB01002685-OPTB01002685.1-human-gut-metagenome-genome-assembly--contig:-NODE-2685-length-10869-cov-4.773812_pt1 | contig 10869 bp, 7 predicted proteins | sample MGYA00241810_ERZ501911 | MGnify/ENA primary metagenome ERZ501911 (study PRJEB25962, sample SAMEA2042304) | human gut metagenome | biome: human gut; feature: human-associated habitat; material: faeces... | reverse complement strand
AACGCCTGCAAGCCGGAGTGACGGAAGCCAAATGGGAAGCGACGGGCGGTTATCTCGTAGACGGAGTCATAGAGATGGCAGACGGAAGTTTTGTGGAAAACAAGAAATTCGTAGACCCCGAAGTATATTGGAAACACATAGCCGACCAGACTCCGGTTCCGTTCATCTACGACAACTCTTACGTAAAGGTACGCGAAATCACACTGGCTTACCGTTTACCCAAAAGGTGGGTAAGTAAAGTATTCGATGCCGTATCCGTATCGTTCGTGGCGCGCAACCCGTTCATCATCTACAAGAACGTGCCGAATATCGACCCTGATTCCAACTACAACAACGGTTCGGGCATGGGACTGGAATACGGCTCGCTGCCATCCAGAAGAAGTTATGGTTTCAACGTTAACGTAAAATTCTAATAAGTAAGCAATCATGAAAACAATCTATAAAATAACTTTCGGTATCCTATGTATATGCAGCCTTCTGCTGGGAGCCTGCACCGACTTCGAGGAACTGAATACAGACCCTTCCAAGTCTTCGTCTACCGACCCGAATCATCAACTTTCCATGATTCAGTTGCAAACATGCGGACACTGGCAGATGTGTCAGCCCTATCCTTTCTATCTCGCAGCCTTCGCGCAATATATGCAGGGCGACTGGAACACCACCAACTACGGCGGACAGTATCGCAAGAATGACGCGGAAATGGGAAATACATGGAACCTGATGTATCCGGCACTCATCAAAAATATTGTCGACATATTGGAAAAGACCAAAGATAACGAAAGGGAAATCAACATCCACTCCGTAGCCCGTATTTACAGAGTCTATCTTTTCTCCATCCTGACGGATATGTACGGCGACTGCCCTTACTTTGAAGCCGGAAAAGGCTTTATCGACGGCAATGTAAAGCCCGCCTACGACAAACAGGAACTGATATACAAAGACTTCCTGAAAGAACTCGGCGAAGCGGCGGAAGCCCTGACTGCCGACGGCGACAAAGTGACGGGGGACATTATCTATCAAGGCAACATTGACAAATGGAAACGTTTCGCCAACTCCCTACACCTTCGCTATGCCATGCGTATCGTGAACGCGGAGCCGGAACTTGCCAAACAGGAAGTTATCAAAGCCATTTCCCAAGAAGCCGGATTGATGCAATCCGCTGCCGACGATGCCCTGATTGCCTACACCGACATCGTCGACTGGGCATCCGATGAATACCGCAGAAACGGGCTTGCCCAAATGTGGCGAGGACGCGAAGCGTATCCTACTGCTTATATTTGCAGCACCTTCTGGAAACAACTGGACGCTACTTCCGACCCGCGGCAGTTCGTATTCGGACGTTGCTATGACGAAAGTTCGGCCAACAATCCATTCGGACGCGTAGACTTGACAGAAGAAATGATTGCTACGGAAGCAGCCCAATTCCAACCGTGCAACCCCGGATACTTCTGGTATAGCAACGGCACATGGCCGCAAGGTTACTGGAGCCAACTGACCAACAAATGGCAGGATAAAGCTACCCGTCCGCAACTCAACAATATTTTCCTGAAGGGTGATATGCCCGGAGTGGTAATGACATACGCGGAAGTGGAATTATTGCTGGCAGAAGCCAAAGCCCGTTGGGCAGGTGAAATCACAACCGGAGCAGATGCTTCCGCACACTATGAGAACGGTGTACGTGCCGCCATCCACTTCCTTGAAAAGTTCGGAGCGAAGGCTTTTGACGAACAGGCTATCGACACCTACTTGCAGGCCAACTCACTCCCCGCCGGCGGACTGGACGCGCAACTCACCGCCATCAACACCCAACTGTGGATTCTGCACTTCAACAATATCCCCGAAGGGTATGCCAACTGGAGAAGAACGGACATTCCCGTACTGCTTCCTTCGCCCCACTACGGAGCAGTGACGATTGATTCGCAGACTACGCCGTTGCGTCTCTGCTATCCGCTGTTCGAGAGTTCGTACAATCCCGAAGGTTATCAATCCGCCATACAGGCGATGGGCGGCAAAGATGACTGGAACTCACCCGTATGGTGGGACAAATAAAACCTGATAAGCAACAATAAAAAGTAAAACGATTATGAAAAGAATTCTATTTATATGCACATTACTGGTATCACTGTTTGCCATGAGCGGTTGCAGTGATGATATAGACACTCCGGTACTGACCACTGACGAATATCCGCGCATATTGGGACGCTGGCCGGACAAGCAGGAAGACGGCACGCTTGGGAAATTCAGTATCCCGCTGAATCAGGTACTCAATATCAACGTACAATACACGCCTGCCGAACTATGCGAAGGCACATGGTATCTGGACGGAAGAGAAGTCCACAAAGGTGTGGGATGGACATACGTACCTTCAACCATCGGTACTTTCCATCTCGAACTGATTGTCAAGACACCGACCAAGGAAACCAGCCGTGAAGCCACTATCGAAGTGACCGAACCAACGGAAGAAGCAGAATAAACCATTAAAAGTAAGAATTGTATGAAAAAAAGACTTATAATCTATCTGGCCTCTCTGTTTGCATGCCTGATAGCATCCTGTTCCGAGAAAGAAGAAACAGCCAACGGCGGCGGTGAACCGCAAAGTTATATTCCCTTTGCCATCAGTAAAGGGGTCAATATCAGCAACTGGCTGTCGCAAAGCGACGTCCGCGGCGAAGAACGGAAAAACTATTTCACGGAAGCGGAAGTACAACAACTGGCGGGATTCGGTTTCGACCATATCCGCCTGCCGGCAGACGAGGAACAACTGTTCACCGAAGACGGGCAAAAGATTCCGGAAGCCTTCGAACTGCTGCACAACGCTATCAAATGGTGTGAGAAGGCAAACATGAAAGTGATTGTAGATATGCATATCTTACGGTCGCATCACTTCAACAACAACGAAAGCGGTGAGCCAATCAAAAGCTTCTTCGACACATTCGAGAATGGAGCGACTTCCTACTGGTACTCTACTCAAGGTTCCAGCGTAACGGTTCAGGTTGTCGACAACCCGGAAAAGGATGCTGTTAATTCTAGTGACAAAGTACTCTATATCAACAAGCAAAACTCCGGTTTTGACTGGCCTGCGGGACAAAAGGGCGGCTTTGAACTGCCAATCGGCCCCGGAAAGACTCAGTTCAAATACTTGCGGATGAAGTTCCGCAAAGATAAGGTAAGCACCATGACCGTGGTTCTGACAGACCAGAACAATAAGGACTACTATACCGGCTACGCAAACCAGGAAGCTAACAAATGGGAAGAAATAGCCGTCGAGCTTCAAGGCAAAATGGATGGCATCTGTACAAAGATTACCCTTCGACCGGACAATACAGAAGGTGTGCTGTATATTGATGATGTCTTCCTTTCAGACAGCCCGACAGGTGACAATATGGAACTGGCTCCCGAAAGCACCTCTTCCGTTCCCAAGCTTTGGACGGATAAGGACGCCCAATATAAGTATCTCGACCTATGGAAATCGCTGGCAGACGAACTGAAGGACTATCCGAACGACCTGGTAGCTTACGAACTGCTGAACGAACCGGTAGCCCCCTACTCTTCCCAGTGGAATTCCCTGTCGGCACAGTTGATTAGAGAACTCCGCCTGACGGAGCCGGAACGCAAACTTGTCATCGGCTCCAACAAATGGCAGGGAGTGAATACCTTCGGCGAACTGACTGTTCCTGCCAATGACCCGAACATTATCCTGAGCTTCCACTTCTACAACCCGCATCTTTTCACGCATTATAAGGCGGAATGGACGGACATGAAGAACTTGAACGTAGCGATTCATTATCCGGGCGAACTGATTGCACAGGAAGAGTACGCCCAGTTATCGGATGACGACAAGAAAATTGTCGACCCGTATATGGGCACGTATAATCGGGCTGTCCTCGAATCGCTGGTACGCAAGGCTATGAACCAGGCCGGCAAATATGGATTGCAGTTGCATTGCGGAGAGTTCGGCTGTTACAACAAGACACCGAGAGCGGATAAAATAGACTGGTTGCAGGACGTTATCTCTATCTTCCGCGATAATAATATTGCTTATTCTTACTGGGAATACAAGGCGGGATTCGGTTTCTGCAACAGCAAAGGGGAAGTGACCGACCAGGAAGTTCTCAATTTATTAACCAAATGACACAACACCACTATTTTTTATGCGTAACATATTTATAACAATGGGAATTAGTTGCATGATGGGACTTTCCGCAGCATCCTGCCAGAGTGGGGATAAAGACTACACCAATCCCGATTTACCTGTATCTGAGCGTGTATCCGCCTTAATGTCTCAAATGACATTGGAAGAGAAAGTAGCCCAAATGTGCCAATACGTAGGATTGGAGCACATGAAGAAGGCAGAAAAGGACATGTCCGCCGAGGACTTGAAGCACAGCCATTCTCAGGGATTTTATCCCGGACTGCACTCTTCGGATGTAGAGGAGATGACAAAGAAAGGAATGATTGGCTCGTTCCTGCACGTCGTGAAAGCGGAAGAGGCCAACTATCTGCAATCACTGGCACAGCAGAGCCGTCTGAAAATTCCGCTCCTGATTGGTATTGACGCCATTCACGGAAACGGTCTGTATTGTGGTTCAACCATTTACCCCACTCCTATCGGACAGGCCGCCACGTTCGACCCTGCGCTCATTGAACGGATGTCTCGTGAGACGGCTGTCGAAATGCGGGCAAGCGGCATGCACTGGACGTTCACCCCGAACGTGGAAGTTGCCCGTGACGCCCGTTGGGGACGTGTGGGCGAGACATTCGGGGAAGACCCTTATCTGGTTGGACAGATGGGAGCGGCTACCGTACGCGGATTTCAGACGAAGGATTTCACGGGAGATGATAAGGTTATCGCTTGCGCAAAACATCTTGTAGGCGGCAGCCAGCCTGCCAACGGAATCAACGGTGCGCCTGCCGAATTGTCGGAAAGAACGCTGCAAGAGGTATTTTTTCCACCTTTCAAGGATTGCCTGGAAGCAGGGGTGTTTACGGTAATGACGGCTCATAATGAGTTGAACGGGATTCCTTGTCACAGAAGCAAATATCTGATGACGGAAGTGCTGCGCAACCAGTGGAAGTTTGACGGGTTCGTAGTCAGCGACTGGATGGACATTGAGCGTATGCACGACTATCACAGCGTGGCGGAGACGCTGAAAGACGCTTATCGGATAAGCGTAGACGCGGGAATGGGGATGCATATGCACGGGCCGGAGTTCTATGAAGCCATCATTGAGTGTGTACATGAAGGAAGCATCTCCGAAAAGCAGGTAGATGCCGCTGTATCCAAAATACTGGAAGCCAAGTTCAGGCTCGGACTGTTCGAGAATCCGTTTGTCGACTTGAAGAAAAAAGATGAAACCGTATTCAATGCGGAACATCAGAAAACGGCATTGGAAGGGGCACGGAAGTCCATCGTCCTGCTGAAGAATGAGGGTAATATGCTGCCGTTGGAAGCCTCTAAATACAAGAAAGTATTCGTCACCGGACATAATGCGGACAATCAGTCTATCCTGGGAGACTGGGCTATGGAGCAGCCGGAAGAGCATGTCACTACTGTGTTGGAAGGCCTGAAAGCTATCAGTCCCGAAACGGCTTACAACTTCCTCGACTTGGGCTGGAATGTCCGTTTATTGTCCGACAGCCAGATTAAGGATGCAGTGCAACGGGCACGCAACTCTGATTTGGCAATTCTTGTGGTAGGAGAAAACTCCATGCGTTACCACTGGAACGAGAAGACTTGCGGAGAGAACAGCGACCGTTACGAGCTTTCTTTGCCGGGACGTCAGCAGGAATTGGTGGAAGCCGTAGCGGCTACGGGTGTTCCAACGGTGGTGATACTTGTCAACGGCCGCCCGCTGACTGCCGAATGGATTGCCGAAAATATGCCTTGCATCATCGAAGCATGGGAGCCGGGAGTGGCAGGCGGACAGGCATTGGCGGAGATTCTCTACGGAAAGGTGAACCCGAGCGGCAAACTGCCGATTACTATTCCAAGAAGCACGGGACAGATTCAATGTATGTACAATCATAAATTTACCAACCATTGGTTTCCGTATGCAACAGGAAATTCATTACCTTTGTACGAGTTTGGTTACGGTTTGAGTTATACGACGTACAAATACGATAATCTCAAACTGTCTGAAGCGGCAATCACTCCCGACAAAAGCGTGGAAGTAACCATAGACGTCACGAATACCGGAAAGATGGACGGTGAAGAGACTGTACAGCTTTATATCCGCGACGAATATAGTTCGGCTACCCGCCCTGTGAAGGAGTTAAAAGACTTTGCCCGCATACCTTTGAAGGCGGGGGAAACGAAACAGGTTTCGTTTACTCTTACTCCCGAAATGCTGTCGTACTATGACGCTGATATGCACTACGGTGTAGAGAAAGGGACTTTCAAGATTATGGTGGGAGCTTCTTCAAGGGATACCGACCTGCAAAGCGTTATACTTACAGTGAAATAGAGATAGATATGAAGAAATTACTATGTGGACTCACCTTGTTCTTATCTGCCGGCAGCCTTTTTGCCGGCAGTAGCCTCGCTAGTAACAGCCTTACCGGCAACAAGCCTGCGGGCAACGCGAAGGACATGTACAAAAAGACTTGGATTGACTTTAACAAGAACGGAGTAAAGGATGTATATGAAGACCCTGCCGCTCCCATCGAAGCCCGTATCGCGGATTTGCTTTCGCAGATGACGCTGGAAGAGAAGACTTGCCAGATGGCTACTCTGTACGGTTCGGGACGGGTATTGAAGGATGCGTGGCCTACTGCGAAATGGTCTGAAGAAGTCTGGAAAGACGGTATCGGGAATATTGACGAGCAGGCAAACGGACTGGGTAAGTTCGGTTCTGAAATCTCTTATCCGTATGCTAATAGTGTGAAGAACCGTCATGCTGTTCAGCGTTGGTTCGTAGAACAGACTCGGCTGGGCATTCCTGTCGATTTTACGAATGAGGGAATACGCGGATTATGTCATGACCGTGCGACAATGTTCCCTGCCCAATGCGGGCAAGGTGCCACGTGGAACAAAAAGCTTATCCGAGAAATAGCGAAAGTCACTGCTGATGAGGCGAAAGCGCTCGGATACACGAATATTTATTCTCCGATTCTGGACATTGCGCAAGACCCTCGCTGGGGACGTGTCGTGGAGAGTTACGGGGAAGACCCTTATCTGGTGGGTGAGTTGGGCAAACAAATGATTCTCGGCCTGCAAGGTGAAGGAATCGTTGCCACTCCCAAGCATTTTGCCGTGTACAGTATTCCGGTTGGCGGACGTGACGGTGGTACACGTACTGACCCGCACGTGGCTCCGCGCGAAATGAAAACTTTATATTTGGAACCTTTCCGCAAAGGTATCCAGGAAGCGGGCGCATTGGGTGTCATGAGTTCATACAACGACTATGACGGCGAACCGGTGTCCGGCAGTTATCATTTCCTTACGGAAATTCTGCGCCAGCAATGGGGATTCAAGGGATATGTCGTTTCGGACAGTGAAGCGGTGGAGTTCCTGCATACGAAGCACCGTATTACTCCTACCGAAGAGGAAATGGCGGCACAAGTAGTAAACGCGGGACTGAATATCCGTACAAACTTCACTCCGCCACAGGATTTTATTCTTCCGTTGCGCCGTGCTATCAGTGAAGGTAAAGTGTCTTTGCATACGCTTGACCAGCGTGTCTGTGAAATTCTCCGTGTCAAGTTTATGATGGGACTTTTCGACAATCCGTATCCCGGTGACGACCGTCGCCCGGAAACGGTGGTACACAGTGCCGCCCACCAGAATGTTTCCATGAGAGCCGCCTTGGAGTCTATCGTGCTGCTGAAGAACGATAAGGATATGCTGCCGTTATCAAAAAGCCTCAGCAAGATAGCCGTTATCGGCCCGAATGCGGAAGAAGTGAAGGAACTGACTTGCAGATACGGCCCTGCCCATGCGCCTATCAAGACGGTGTATCAGGGAATCAAGGAGTATCTGCCCGGTTCGGAAGTACGCTATGCGAAAGGGTGCGATATTATTGATAAGTATTTCCCGGAAAGTGAATTGTACAATGTTCCGTTGGATGCACAGGAGCAGGCTATGATTGATGAAGCGGTAGAACTGGCTAAAAACTCGGATGTAGCTATCCTTGTGTTAGGCGGAAATGAAAAGACTGTCCGTGAAGAGTTCTCACGTACTAACCTCGATTTGTGCGGACGTCAGCAGCAACTACTGGAAGCTGTATACGCTACGGGAAAACCTGTCGTACTGGTAATGGTGGATGGAAGAGCGGCTACTATCAACTGGGCAAACAAGTATATTCCTGCAATCGTTCATGCCTGGTTCCCCGGTGAGTTTATGGGAGATGCCATTGCCAAAGTTCTTTTCGGAGATTATAATCCGGGCGGTCGCCTTGCTGTCACTTTCCCGAAATCCGTAGGGCAAGTTCCTTTTGCCTTCCCGTTCAAACCGGGTTCGGACTCTAAAGGTAGAGTACGTGTCGATGGTATGCTTTATCCTTTCGGATATGGGTTGAGTTATACTACTTTCGGTTATTCAGACTTGAAAATCTCAAAGCCTGTTATCGGCCCGCTAGAAAACATCACTGTTTCCTGCACCGTAAAGAATACGGGAAAAAGAGCGGGAGATGAAGTGGTTCAGCTTTATATCCGGGATGATTTCAGTAGTGTAACTACTTATGATAAGGTACTGCGTGGCTTTGAACGTATTCATTTGCAACCGGGAGAAGAACAGACGGTTCATTTTACCCTTACACCGCAGGACTTGGGATTGTGGGACAAGAATAACCAGTTTACCGTAGAACCGGGAAGTTTCTCGGTGATGGTGGGGGCTTCTTCGCAGGATGCCCGGTTAAAAGGAAGTTTTGAAGTTCAGTAAAGCCCAAAAAATCCGATAAATCCAAACCTGTTTACAATGAAGAGTGGGGAAGCATCGAACCAATCCGGTTCAGGCTTCCCCACTCTTCATTTCTCTCTATTTATTCCTATTTTCCTATATATCTTTTTCGCCAATATTTGCCTTACAAGGGATATTCCTCAAAAGCATACAAGATGGTAGACAAATAACGTTCTCCCGTATCAGGCAATAATGCCACAATCATCTTTCCTTCATTTTCAGGACGCTTCGCAAGTTCTGCAGCAGCATATACGGCAGCTCCCGAAGAGATGCCTACTAACAAACCTTCCTGCTTTGCCAACTCACGGCTCGTACGAATGGCGTCATCATTCTGCACCTGGATGACTTCATCCACAATGGAAGCCTTATAATTCTTCGGAACAAAACCGGCACCGATTCCCTGAATCTTGTGCGGGCCGGGCTTTCCACCGGACAATACAGGAGAATCGGATGGTTCCACCGCCACTATTTTTATACTCGGGTCGCGCATCTTCAGTGCTTCGCCTACACCGCTAACTGTCCCGCCAGTACCTACTCCGGCCACAAAGATATCGACTTTCCCCTCGGTATCTCTCCATATTTCCAGGCCGGTTGTGCGTAAATGCATGGCGGGGTTAGCAGGATTCTCAAACTGCTGCAAGATAACAGAATCCGGAGTGGCTGCTTTCAACTCTTCCGCTTTGGCGATGGCTCCTTTCATTCCGTCCGCACCGGGCGTCAGAACCAGTTCCGCCCCCAAAGCTTTCAGAAGATTACGGCGTTCGACGCTCATCGTGTCGGGCATCGTCAATATCAGTTTATATCCCTTGGCGGCAGCTACGAAAGCCAACCCTACACCGGTATTCCCACTGGTCGGCTCGATAATGGTAGCTCTCGGCTGCAAAACACCTTTTACTTCGGCATCTTCAATCATTGCCAACGCCACACGGTCTTTTACACTCCCTGCCGGATTGAAGTATTCGAGCTTCACTACCAGGCGAGCTTTCAGACCATTACTCTTATTATAATTGCTCAGTTCCAACAACGGGGTATTACCTACCAAATCCGTCAATTTTCTTGCTATCTTTTCCATATATATCTGTTTTTAATTTACTCTGTTTTAATATATGACAAAGATAGTGCGGATTCTGTTCAGGGAAAATACCACAGATGTGGTAATTTCATACCACATCTGTCTGAGTGAAAAGCCGGTTATACCTAAATCTTCTTATTTTCTAAGACTCTTTACCGATTTTCTGATAACGCAGTAAAGCTTCCAAGAAGTAATAATCGGCATAGACTAAAGGAACATCTATCTCTTTTCCATGCGGCAGACTACCCGTAGAATGCATTAATAAAAAACCTGCATTACTCCCCGGTACTGCCCTGTACTGCTCTGACGCCAAACTATGAATCATCGTAACAGCCGAATCATAATATTCCGGATTCTTCGTATATTGATATAACTCAAAAAGGGCAGAGGCGGCAATAGCGGCAGCAGAGGCATCCCTTGGAATATAGCCTATCTTTGTCTCATCAAATATCCATTTCTTTGTATATCCGTCTTGTCCCGCATTAAAATCCCACAAAGGAACCTTGTCTTCCGGCAAGGACGGGTTATGCAAGAAGAAATCAGCCATCTTCTGTGCAACGGACAAATACTTTGAGTCTCCGGTTTCCCTATATACCATTGTAAAACCATAGATTCCCCATGCCTGCCCTCTCGCCCAAGCCGAATTGTCGGCATATCCCTGGGCAGTGGCACGGTCCCTGACTTCGCCCGTTATGGTGTCATAATCGACTACATGGTAACAACTGAAATCCTCACGGAGATGATTCTTGATAGTCGTGTTGGCATGTGTGACAGCCACATCATAATACTTTTTGTCCCCGGTTTCCCTGGCTGCCCAAAAGAGCAACTCAAGATTCATCATATTGTCAATAAATTCAATCTCTCAAAAATAGTTTATATAATGATTTGAAAATCAGATTGT
>ENA-OPTB01002680-OPTB01002680.1-human-gut-metagenome-genome-assembly--contig:-NODE-2680-length-10903-cov-1.877212_pt1 | contig 10903 bp, 9 predicted proteins | sample MGYA00241810_ERZ501911 | MGnify/ENA primary metagenome ERZ501911 (study PRJEB25962, sample SAMEA2042304) | human gut metagenome | biome: human gut; feature: human-associated habitat; material: faeces... | reverse complement strand
TCCAACCGATTTGACCGTTTCAGTTGTCAATTCCTATTCGGAAGAAGACCTTGCCAATTTAATCAAGAATTATACTTGGGGAACGGTTGCACCAACGGATGCAAAAATTGAAAAGGGTGATGATGATACCTATCAGATCGTACCGGAAGAAGAGGGCGATATGGTAGATACGGATACCCTCGCAGCGTATACGCTGGAACAGATGAAAGATGGCAACAATACCATTTCGCTGACGGATGCCAACTGTTACTTACAGCCGGAAATCACCTCGGAAGATTTGCAGGACAAACTTGCAGAATACAATCGGTTTTCAGATTTGACCATTACTTACGATTTTGATGACCGGCAGGAAGTTTTAGAGCCGGAAACGATTTCCGAATGGATCACCGTCAATGAAGAAGATGATTCTGTGGAAGTGGATCGGGATGCGGTCACCAACTGGGTGAATGAAAACTTGGTAAAGTATGACACCTATGGTTCAGACTATATGCGGACATTCCACTCCACCTTACAGGGTACGTTAGAGATTCCGGGCGGACAGTATGGAATTTACGGCTGGCTGACGGATGTAGATGCAACTGTTGATAAGTTGGTTGAATATATTCAGAACGGCGAAAGCGTAACTGTAGAACCGGAATATGCACGAATCGGATATTGTCGAGCAACGGACGACATCGGCGATTCTTACGCAGAAGTAGACATCACGAATCAAAAAGTGTTTGTCTATAAGGATGGCGAACTGGTGATTGAGTCTGACTGTGTAACGGGTATGGCAAACGACCCCTCCAGAGAAACACCGCCAGGTGTTTATAAAGTCTGGTCGATGGATCGCAGCCGGATTCTGGGGACGATGGAAGCGTATGGTTACGAACAGCCTGTAGATTACTGGATTTATTTCACCGAAATTGACATCGGTTTCCACGACTTGGCACGGAGTGCTTACGGTGGAGATATCTATAAGACGAATGGTTCTCACGGCTGCGTCAACTTGCCATTGGATGTGGCAGCAGAAATGTATGACACCGTAGAAATCGGTTATCCAGTCATTGTGATTGCATAACTAAAACTTGCAAACAGAAAAACAAAATTCGATATTGGAACGAAAAGCAGTCTGTACAAATTGTGCAGGCTGCTTTGTTTTTTGCACACGCTCTATTGCTAATCTCGCTGCTATGGCTTTACTTTTGCAAAATGGCATGAAAAAAAGCACCTGCCGGAGCAAGTGCAAATTCTGTATGTTTTCTATGATTACATTTTTTCTTTTGTTTCCTTGACCAATTGACTTAACGTGATTTTAGCAAGTTCATTTTCCATTGCCGTTTGAATGTTATCCAGTTTGCTGTCCAATACAGCGTGAACGTTTCTGCCTACCGGACAATTTGCATTTGGGTTTTCATGGAAATGAAAAAGAGATTCTTCTTTTTCGACTGCTTTAAATACATCCAGCATGGTGATTTCATCCGGAGATTTTGCCAATGATGCACCGCCAATGCCTGCTTTGATTTCCACAATTCCAGCCGATGAGAGCAATCCTAATATGTTTCTGACAATGACAGGATTTACATGGATACTTCCGGCAAGGAAGTTGGAAGTAATTTTATAGTCGTCTTTAAAAATTTCTATACATAATAAAATATGGGTTGCGATGGTCAATCGAGATGAAAATTGCATACAAGAGCCTCCAGCGTAATTGATATTTTTATTGTAGCACAATTTAGTTGTAATGTCAACTGTTACAATAAAGTAAGTGAAAAATTGTGCAACCATACAAAATCTTGTTGTAACCCCTGACATTACAACGAGAACGTGCTAGAATATAGTTGTAATCAAACAGGTTACAACATTAAAATTTTCGGAGGTAACGATAATGCGTAATTTTACAAAGGTACATGTTGCACAGGATGCAAGAACAGAACTTCACGACAAACTTTCTCTGACAGGTGCTGAAATCAGCGTGAACAATCTTCCGGCAGGGGCTGGCGTTCCGTTTGTTCATTCGCACAAGAAGAATGAAGAAATCTACATCATTCTTTCTGGTCAGGGGAAGGCTATCATTGATGGGGAAACGGTTGAATTGCATGCAGGAGATTTTGTCAGAGTTGCTCCGGCAGCAAAAAGACAGTTCTTTGCAGGGGATGATTCTGCAATCAGTTTTGTATGTATTCAGGTTCAGGAGCACTCTCTTGAGGAATACACAGCAGAGGATGCTGTAATTGCGGAATAAACGGATCCATATCACTTTTCGTCAGCAAACAGCTCGGTCATGGAAAGACTGAGCTGTTTGTTTTTGTTTAAAGTGGGCAGCGATGGGGCATAGTAGAAATAGGATATTTAGTTCTTGCCATGCAGGGAGGTTGATTTTGTATGCAGTCCATTCGCCGCCGGATTACCATGCTATGCTTAACGATGCTGATGCTGGCAGCAGCCATTGCGGTTCGGCTTGCCTATCTCATCAGTGTGCCCAATTATCAGGAAACTGCCCGTCAGCAGGGCACGTATACCATCCGCACCCCGACCACTTATGCCAACCTGTACGATGCCAACTTTCAGAAACTGGTGAATGATACGGTGCAGCAAATTGCTGTCATCAATCCAACGACAGAAGCAGTCACTGCGATTCTGCCCTATGTGCAGGACAAAGAAGCTTTTTATGAAAATCTGCAATACGGCACACCGTTTTCCTGTGTCGTCACCACGAACCATGTGGACTGTGCAGATATTCAGATTTTTTCTGTTCCGATCCGAACAACAGAGCCACAGCTTGCCCAACACTTGATTGGCTATACCCGAGATGGGGAGGGCGTTACAGGCTTAGAGGCGGATTATAATGCCTTGCTGCACAGCGTTTCTTCGCAGTCATCGGTTACATTTACCGTGAACGGCAGCGGCGGTGTCCTTGCTGGCGAACAAACGCTCATCCATACCGGACAAAGCATTTCACTGGGTGTCGTGACAACACTGCACAAAGAGGTGCAGCAGATTTGTGAAACGGTTGGAAAATCCTGTGGTTTGGAGAAAGGCTGTATTGTGGTTTTGGATGCACAGAACGGGGAGATTCTTGCCCTGTGCAGTTTCCCGTCCTATACAGTTTCAACACTGGGGGAAGCGTTGGAGTCGCCAGATAGTCCGCTCATCAATCGTGCCTTATATGCCTATCCAGTCGGTTCGATTTTCAAGTTAGTGCCGGCAGCGTGTGCCCTGTCGCAAAACCTCAGCCAGTTTTCGTATACCTGTACGGGCAGCATTTCCATCTACGACCAAGTATTTCACTGTCACGACCGCAACGGGCATGGAAAGCAGGATTTGCAGGCAGCCATGATTCATTCTTGTAATCCCTACTTCATCGCTCTCAGCCAAAAGCTTTCCGCAGCAACCCTGTTTCAGACAGCAGAAAAACTCGGCTACGGGACAGAAATTCCCTTGACAGATAGCATGTCTGCGGATGGCGGAATTCTGCCCACTTTACAGGACTTGAAAATCTCCGCCGAAAAAGCAAACTTCTGTTTTGGGCAGGGCATGTTGACCGCATCACCGTTGCAGGTTGCCCGTATGACGTGTGCGATTGCCAATGGCGGAACATTGCCGCAGCCTCGTCTGATTCGTGGCATTACGAAAGATGGTGTTTCCCTTGTGACGGAAACAGAAACAACTGCGACTCCGGCATTCTTCTCGAATACCGCAATCGCTCTACAGGAATTGATGATTGCAGCTGCTTACGGCAGCGATACGTTTCAGGGTGTTCCGGATGGGATTACCGTTGGAGCAAAAACCTCCACGGCACAAACAGGGCGATATGATGAAAACGGGGTGGAATACTGCCACGGCTGGATTACAGGCTTTTTCCCTGCATCCAAACCACGCTATGTGGTGACCGTATTGGCGGAGGACGGCGGATATGGTAACGATGCAGCAGCCCCCATCTTTCGAGAGGTCATTGAACAGATTGTGCAGCAGAAAGCCTTGCCGCTGTCTGGGGCGGCTCTGTCATAAAGCATTCACAAAAACAGAATGGATTCCGCTTGCATCTTTCCACATTTTGTGATATACTAAAAACAACTATGGGGAACCATAAATTTCTGAGAAAGAAGATTGTAAGTATGACAAAAGTAGATATTTTTTCTGGTTTTCTCGGTGCTGGTAAAACCACACTCATCAAGAAGCTGATTGCAGAAGCATACGCTGGCGAACAGCTGGTTTTAATTGAAAATGAATTTGGCGAAATCGGAATTGACGGCGGTTTCTTGCAGGATGCTGGCGTGAATATCACAGAAATGAACTCTGGCTGCATTTGCTGCAGTCTGGTTGGTGATTTCGGCAATGCTCTGCAAAAGGTACTGGATCAGTATCATCCAGACCGGATTCTGATTGAACCGTCTGGCGTTGGCAAGCTGAGCGATGTCATCCGTGCAGTGCAGAATCTGCACAATGCAGAAATTCATCTGGAAAGCTTCACAACGGTTGTCGATGCAAAGAAGTGCAAGATGTATCAGAAGAACTTCGGCGAATTCTTCAACAATCAGATTGAACATGCAAGCTGCCTGATTCTGAGCCATACCGCTGGTCTGGCAGAATCCAAGCTGGAAGATTGCGTACAGCGTCTGCGTGCATTGAATACCACTGCTCCAATCGTAACAACAGACTGGGAACAGCTGAGCGGCGAACAGCTGCTATCTGCGATGAATCAGACGGAAACACTGGATTCTGCTCTGAAGAACCTGCTCGAAGAAACCGAGCACGAACATGAGCATGACCATGAACATGAACATCACCATCATCATGACCATGACGACCACGACCATGACCACGAGGGCGAAAGCGAAATGGAATATGACGAACACATCTGGACTTCTCCGGTAATTGCAAAGGATTTGCTCTATGTCACCAGAGATGCCATCATCCAAGCTGACCCTGCCAACGCTGCCACCTATCAGAAAAATGCGGATGCCTATGCGGCTCAGCTGGATGCCCTCAACGAATCCTTTACCGATTATTTCGCCGAACCGGAATACCGCACGCTGTTATTTGCAGACAAATTTCCGCTGCAATATTTCGCCAACACCTACGGATTACACTGTTACGCTGCCTTTTCGGGTTGCAGTTCCGACACCGAACCCAGCATTGCAACCATCTCGAATCTCATGCATCTGGTCGAATCTGACCACCTCTCGAAAATCTATTACTTGGAAGTCAGCAGTCCGGCGGTTGCAAAGGTCATCGGCGAACAGACCGGAGCAACCCCAACCGTTTTCCAATCCTGCCACACGCTTACACAGACCGACTTCGACAACGGGGAAACCTATGTCAGCCTGATGCAGCGAAATTTAAAAGCGTTGGAATCGCAATAAGCCCACTAGAAAGGATTTTTTTATGGCTACTTCTGCACTGCAATTCTCCCATGTTACTTTGGGATATGAAAACATTATCACAACCTCTGACCTCAACCTCACGATTCCGCAGGGCGATTATCTCTGTATCATCGGGGAAAACGGCTCTGGAAAAAGCACATTCGTGAAGAACCTGCTCGGACTGCTGAAACCCCTCAGCGGAGAAATCGCTTTAACGGGCGACTGGAAACGCAGCGACATCGGTTATCTGCCGCAGCAAACGCCAGCACAACGGGACTTCCCTGCCAGCGTTCGGGAAATTGTCCGCTCCGGCTTCCTGAACCAGATGAAACACCGCCCGTTTTATACTGCCGCAGAAAAAAACGCTGCCCAACAGGCAATGGAAAAACTCGGAATTCTGCCGCTGCAAAACCGCTGCTATCGGGAACTCTCCGGCGGTCAGCAACAGCGTGTCCTACTGGCACGGGCACTTTGTGCGGCTCAAAAGCTGTTGATTCTGGATGAACCAACCACGGGCTTAGACCCAGTCGCTTCCGAGGAACTCTATCAGGTCTTACAGCACCTCAACCGCACAGAATCCATCACCATTATCATGGTCACGCATGACGTGGAACGGGCAGTCTATTACGCCAAACACATCTTGCACCTTGGACAAAAAACATACACCTATGATACTGCCGAAGCTTACCGCCATGCCGCAGCATCCAGACAGGGAGGAAAATAATATGACGTTTCTCATCGATATGCTTTCGTTTGCCTTTATCCGGCGTGCCTTGCTGGTCGGGATTTTCGTTTCCCTCTGTGCCGCCCTCTTGGGGGTGAGTCTGGTTCTGAAGCGATTCTCGATGATTGGCGATGGATTATCACACGTTTCTTTTGGGGCTTTATCCGTTGCACTGGCGTTCGGCTGGGCACCGCTGAAATTCTCCATTCCGATTGTTGCAATTGCTGCCTTCTTCCTGCTCCGCATTACCGAACGGGCAAAGGTCAAGAGCGATGCAGCAATTGCGGTTGTTTCCGCCTCCTCGCTGGCAATCGGAATTATTGTCACCGCCCTGAAAACTGGCATCAACACCGATGTGGCAAGCTATATGTTCGGCAGCATTCTGGCGATGGAAAAAGAAGATGTCTGGGTCAGCCTGATTCTGTCCATTGTCGTTCTGGGAATGTTCGTGATTTGTTATCACCGGATTTTTGCAATTACCTTCGACGAAAACTTTGCACAGGCAACCGGCGTTTCGGTTTCATTTTATAATACGCTGATTGCCATTCTGACCGCCATCACGGTCGTGCTGGGGATGCGGATGATGGGGGCGTTGCTTATCAGCAGCCTGATTATCTTTCCGGCGTTGTCCTCCATGCGGCTATTCAAGCGGTTCTCGCTGGTCATTCTCTGTGCAGCGATTTTATCGGTCGTTTGCTTCTGTGTCGGCATGGTCGGTTCGTATCAGTTCGATACCCCTGTTGGAGCAAGCGTCGTTGTCGCAAATCTGGCAGCATTCCTGCTGTTTTGCCTCATTCAGAAGATTCGGGAACAGGTCAAAAAACGTACCATTCAAGCCCAACCGAAACAGTAAAATTTCTTCCCATTTCAACAACAAGCAGATGACTTTTTCTTTCCGGTCATCTGCTTGTTTATTTTCTTTTGTTGGACGCAATATGAAATCGTTATGATGTAGGATATTTCTTTTTTATTCATTTCCATTCGACAAAAATACTTTATTTTCCAAAAAAGTAAGCAATTGTATTGATTTTTTCGATACCTTGTGATATAATGAAATCGTAAACAAACAAACCAAAATTTCAAGGCTGTAAAGACTTGATATAATGAAATAAAATCTTGATTGGAGGGATTTTTATGAAAAAGAAATCATTTCTCGCTATTCTTTGTTCTGCGGCACTTCTGCTGCAACTTGCACCCGCTGTGTTGGCAGATGATGTATTGTCGGATGCTACAACAGATGAAATTGTAACAACAGAAGAAGGAGTAACAGACTTTGGTGAATTTGGAAATGCCCTCTGGGTATTAAAAGGCGATACTTTAACACTTTCTGGAAACGGCGACCTTCCAGATGATGTGGATGATAATTATGTCAATACCATCAGTAACATTTACTATTTAGACAAAATCGTATATTATCCTTGGATGAAGTATCGTTCTGTTGTAAAACATCTGGTCATTGAAAATGGTATTCAGGATATTCCAAAAGCAGCTTTTGCTTACTTCTATGCACTGGAAACCGTAGACTTTCCATCTACACCAATTACCATTCGAGATCATGCGTTTTATGCAAAAGATTTCGATATCAGAGATGGTCTTGTTGCAAAAACGAGTTATGACATTCCAGATAATGTAACGCTGGAAGGCTATAACATTTTTACAAGTGATGATGGTGGCAGCAACTCCTATCGTCGTGTCAAAATTAACGCAAACCGCTATAGCCCGACTTATTATTACTGCTTAAATCATCCTTGCTACATCTTCACGGAAACCGGCATTGCTTCAGAAGCAATTACCAGCGGAACTTGTGGCGAAAATGCAACTTGGAACTTCGACTTTGATACAAAAACTTTGTACATCGAAGGAAAAGGTGCAACAGAATCCATCTCCGATGATGCAACGCTGAAAGGCATCGAATGGATTCAGCCAAGCATTGAAAAAGTGGTTTATGGGGAAGGAATTACAGAAATTGCACCGTTCTCAGCACAGAAAATTAATACCCATATTGTCTATAACGAACCGCTGCAAGATATCACCGAACTGGTTCTGCCGAGTACCCTGACAACAATTGACGACTATGCATTCGCTTTCTATCTGAATGTAAAAGATGTTCAGATTCCGTATGGTGTAACCACAATCGGAAATAATGCCTTTTCAGATTGTTACAAAATAGAAAATGTTGTTCTTCCGGGTACAGTGAAAAAAATCGGAAATTATGCATTTTCCGTTTGTGATTCTTTAAACTCGATTACCATTCCTGCCAGCGTGACAGAAATTGGTAAAAGCCTTGCTCATTCTTATTCTGGTGTTTCCATTTTCGGCTATACCGGAAGTACGGCGGAATCTTATGCAAAGGAAAATAATTATGCGTTCTACTCCTTGTCTGCTTCTGTGGGCGATGTCAATGAAGATGGCGTTGTCAACCTGATGGATGCCATTGCATTGAACAAGTATCTTGCTGGTATGATTTCCTTGACTGACAGCCAGCTGGTCGCTGCAAACTGCAACATCGCTGACGGAACAAGCAATATCAATGAAGACGATGTAACCTCGCTGATGCGGTTCGTCATCAACCTGATTCCGGATCTTCCTGTTTCAAAATAAACGCTTTTCATTAGAATTACGTCTTTTCGACCACCTGTAACGATTTGTTACGGGTGGTCTTTTCTTTTTTTACAGATTCTTGTCACAAATCCCCTCTCCAATTTGTTATTATGAATAGGACGTCCAAAAAACCACAAAGGGGGGAATTTCATGGTAAAGTCCTCGCAGCAAAAAGAAAAACTCCATCAGCTCTATGCCCTGTATGAACAGCCGCTCTATCGCATTGCCTACGCCATCCTGCACCAGACGGAACAGGCAGAAGATGCTGTATCCGATGCGTTCCTGAAAATCATTCCACATCTCGACCAAATCGAATCACCAGACAGCCCCAAAACCAAAGCATTTCTGATTCAGGTGATTCGCAACACTGCCATCAATCAATATCGAAAAAATGCCAAAGATGCAGAACGGCTGACCAACATCAACGACAGCACCTTACAAGTACCCAGTCCGCACAACGAAATCGAACAGTTTCTGCAACAGACTGAACAACAGGAACAGCTTGCACAGCTATTACAAGGGCTTTCGGAAACCGACCGCACCATTCTATTCCTGCGGTGCGAACAGGAACAATCGTTTCGGGAAATCGCCGAACGGCTCTCCATGAAAGAGGCAACGGTACGAAAACGGTTTGAACGTGCCCGAAAAGCCATTCAAAAACAAGAGGAAAGGGGAATCTCCTATGTCAAAAAATGTTCCATCCAACCATGAACCACCAATTTCACCAGCGGACTGGGATGCCATCGTTGCCGCTGCCTTTTCCCCTGATGCAGAACCCCACGTCTTTTCCGACCATTATCAGAAACAGAAACAAAAACAGGAGGAATTACTTATGCCGAAAAAATCCATTCGTGGTAGAAAAACCATTGTTATTGCTGCGATTCTTGCAGCAGCAGTTGTTGCCATTCCAACCTCTGCTTATGCCGTCAATCGCATTTATCAGGCATCCATCCAATCCACGGGCAGCTATCAAAAAGACGTTGTGATTGATGCCGGAGATAGCACCCTTGACACCCGTACACAGTCCTTGCAAGTGGGCTGGATGCCGGATGGTATGACCCTTGACAAAAGTTCCGGAAAGTATCACGACGACCAAAACCGTGGCGTTACGATGCTGTTCTGGAAGATGCAGGACGGGGATTTCTTACAGACGGTCAACCGTGGCATTGTGCATTCTGAAACCGAAACCATCAACGGCAATCAGGTCTTTTTCCTGCAACGGGCTGCCGCAAATCTTCCAGACGGACAGATGGACTACCGAAACATTGTCTGGGTTGCTTTCTCAAATACGCCCTATGCAGCACAGTTCTATGCAACAGACGACCTCACGAAAGAAGAGTTGACACAGATTGCAGAACATCTCTCCCTAAGCCCAGCAGAACAGGAAACGGCAAGCCTCTGGCAGCCGGAAGAATCTCTCATCGAATCCTCCGGAGATGCCCCTGCAGCGGCTTGCGATGTCAATCAGCTTTCGTATGTCAATATCGGCGACACCTTAACCACAGAGGAAACGGTTTCTCTGAAACTGGATGCTCTTTCCACACAAAATACCTTTGCTGGCATTTCCACCGACTCCATCGGGCAGGATTGCGATTACAGCCGCTATCAGAATGCAGATGGCACGATTGCAGACAATACCCGTACATGGTATCGTTCCGGCGATGGAGTCAACACGCTGGATGAAGCCATCAAAACGGAAACCATTCCACAAACCATTCTGACCTTCCAGCTCACCTACACCAACAACGGTACAGAAGCGGTTGAAACTTGCGTTTGTCCGCAGTTGTTCCGGATGCTGGCAGACGGCGCATTCCCAGCATACACAGCAGAAGCCGAAGGGGAATACTCTGTGGACAGCTGCGACTTGAACCTAACAGGCGAGTTTTTCTCGTTCGCCTCGTCCGGCAGCCACAGCAAAAATAATGTGCTGTTACAGCCCGGCGAAACCCAAACTGTTACGGTTGCCTTTCTGGTCGATGCCGACCAGCTGGACGAACTGTATCTCGTACCTGCTCCGCACGGCTATGAATTGTCTGAAGAAGTCACACAATCTCCGATTCTGCAAGTGGCTTCGGCTCTGAATCGCTAAATCTCTCTTTGACAGGAAATCAGAAAATCAGCACCCGTTCGCCTGGAATGGGTGCTGCTTTGTTCTATGTTTCTATATCCATTGTTCGATGAGTGATACAAGCAATGCCGTTCCTGAGGCTGCCAGAGCCACCACTATCAACGG
>ENA-OPTB01002663-OPTB01002663.1-human-gut-metagenome-genome-assembly--contig:-NODE-2663-length-10971-cov-2.824020_pt1 | contig 10971 bp, 8 predicted proteins | sample MGYA00241810_ERZ501911 | MGnify/ENA primary metagenome ERZ501911 (study PRJEB25962, sample SAMEA2042304) | human gut metagenome | biome: human gut; feature: human-associated habitat; material: faeces... | reverse complement strand
ATTGCTTCGCAAGATTCTACTGCAGTGGCGGATGCGCAGCAAACGGATATCATGCCCATAAGGATATCAGAAGCAATTATGAAATCGGATGCGAACTCCAGAGAAAACGTGTGGAGTGCGCCATCATGATAAAAGCCGCACTGGCATGTGATTAGTGGGCAGTAATCTGTCTGACTGATACCGCCGTCGGCTGTTATCATAACAGAAAATGGCTGGCAGGCGGATGAACATGACCGCGGACAAAAAATCAAGAAGGGAAAAGAACTATGAAGAAAAGTAAAGGAATCGTAGTGCTGCTTCTGACACTGATCCTGACTGTGTTCTTTTGCTTTACTGCAGCCGTAGGTATCGGTCCTACCGGAACCGGTGCAGCAAAACATATCAACACGGGTCTTGATCTTGCCGGTGGTGTCAGCATTACCTACCAGGCTAAGGAAAGCAATCCGACAAGCGAAGAGATGTCAGATACGATCTACAAGCTTCAGAAGCGTGTAGAGCAGTACAGTACTGAGGCTCAGGTATACCAGGAAGGATCAGACCGTATTACAGTTGAAATTCCTGGTGTTACAGATGCAGATACTATTCTGAATGATCTGGGTAAACCAGGTTCCCTGTATTTCATCACAAAAGAAGATGCTGACGGAAACCAGAACTTTACTACAGGACAGGATGGATATGTTCTTTCCAGAACTATGGATGAGATCAAGGAATCCGGAAGTGTTGTTCTGGAAGGTTCTGATGTAGCAGATGCCCAGGGTGGTGCGATCCAGAATCAGAACACAAGTGCAAAGGAATATGTGGTAAGTCTTACTCTTACTTCTGATGGAGAAAACAGTGGTAAAACAAAATTTGCAGAAGCTACAAAGAATAATGTAGGCAAGCAGATCGCTATCGTCTATGACAATAACATTATCAGTGCTCCGAATGTAAATGAAGAGATTTCCGGCGGAAAAGCACAGATCAGCGGAATGTCTGACCTGGAAGAAGCACAGAACCTTGCTTCTTATATCCGTATCGGTTCTCTGGGATTGGAACTGGAAGAACTTCGTTCCAGTGTTGTAGCTGCACAGCTTGGTGAAGAAGCAATCTCTACAAGTGTTCTTGCAGGTGCGATCGGTCTGATCATCGTTATTATCTTTATGATCATTGCATACCGCGTACCTGGTGTAGTTGCAGGTATCGCACTGATTCTTTATACATCATTAATGCTGATCACGCTGAATGCCTTTGATATTACTCTTACTCTTCCGGGTATTGCGGGTATTATCCTTGGTATCGGTATGGCGGTGGATGCCAATGTTATTATTTATGCCCGAATCAGAGAGGAAATTGGTGCAGGAGTTTCAGTAAGGAATTCTATTAAGTCCGGTTTCAGCAAAGCTTTCTCTGCAATCTTTGATGGAAATATTACAACGCTGATCGCAGCCTTTGTGCTGATGTGGCTTGGTTCAGGTACTGTTAAGGGATTTGCTTATACACTTGCCCTTGGTATCGTGATCTCCATGTTTACAGCACTGGTTGTATCCAGACTGATTGTAAATGCACTTTATGCAGTTGGTGTACGTGATCCGAAATTCTACGGATCTGCAAAAGAACGTAAGGCAGTTGATTTTCTTGGAAAGAAGAAAGTATTTTTTACTATTTCCATTATCCTGATCCTCTGCGGTCCGGCAGCGATGTTTGCTAATTCACATGCAGGAAACAAAGCGTTAAATTACAGCCTTGAGTTCTCAGGCGGTACTTCTACAACTGTTACATTCAATGAAGATATGGATATTAAGACCATTGATTCTGAAGTAACTCCTGTTGTAGAAGAGGTGACAGGAGATAAAAATGTTCAGCCTACAAAGGTAGTCGGAACAAATCAGGTTGTGATCAAGACACGTTCTCTGAATCAGAGCGAACGTGAAGCTCTGCAGAGTGCACTGGTTGAGAAATTTGGTGTAGATGACAGCACGATTTCCACAGAAAGTATTTCTTCTACAGTAAGTAGTGAAATGCGTCGTGATGCGATCGTAGCCGTTATAGTAGCTACAATCTGTATGCTTCTTTATATCTGGTTCAGATTTAAAGACATCCGTTTTGCAAGCAGTGCGGTATTGGCGCTTCTGCATGATGTTCTGGTTGTACTTGCATTCTATGCTATTGCCAGAGTATCCGTCGGTAATACATTTATTGCCTGCATGCTTACGATCGTAGGTTATTCTATCAATGCTACAATCGTTATTTTTGACCGTATACGTGAGAACCTTCACAGTGGTTCCAGAGAAAAACTGGCAGAAATTGTAAACACAAGTATCACCCAGACTCTTACAAGAAGTATTTATACCTCTTTTACAACTTTTGTTATGGTAGCTGTTCTTTATATCATGGGTGTTTCTTCTATTCGTGAATTTGCAGCACCTCTGATGGTTGGTGTTCTTGTCGGTGCATATTCTTCTGTATGTATTACAGGTGCGTTGTGGTATGTGATGAAAAAGAAATTTGCAGGAAAAGGACAGCCGGCAATTGCTGCAGCTTCCGCATCTGCAAAGTCCTCTTCAAAGCCGAAGAAAGCACGTGATGTATCACAGAAAGATCCGACTCAGCCAAAGAAGAAAAACAGAAAAAGAGTAGCTGAACGTCTGGCTGCCGAAGAAGCAGCTAAAAAACAGCGGAATGATGATGCTGAATAAAACAATAATTGTCTGAAAAACAGGCAGACAGAAATATCCCGGGGTAAAACTCCGGGATATTTTTATGAGGAGAGAAAATATATGGAGAAATGGGTAATAGCAGCAAAAAGAGCAGATTTTAACCAGATCGGTCAACAGTTTCATATTGATCCGGTGATTGCGAGACTGATCAGGAACAGAGATGTGATCGGAGAAGATAAGATAAGAGAGTATCTGTCAGGAACAGTACAAGAGCTTCCTTCTCCCTGGCTGATGAAGGATATGGAAAAAGCTGTAGATATCCTGGAGAAAAAAATATCGCAGAAAGCAAAAGTCCGTATTATTGGTGATTATGATATTGATGGTGTGACCTCTACATACATTTTAATGAAAGGCCTTGCGAGGATCGGAGCAGATGTGGATACTTATATTCCGGACAGAGTTGCAGACGGATATGGGATTCATGCACATCTTATAGAAAGAGCGGAAACGGACCGGATCGATACGATCGTGACCTGTGATAATGGAATTGCTGCGGCTGCTGAAATCCAGATGGCAAAGGATAAGGGAATGACAGTGATTATTACAGATCATCATGAGGTTCCTTACAGGGAGGAAAAGGAAGAACGCCAGATGGTGCTTCCTCCGGCAGATGCGATTTTGAATCCGAAACAATATGATTGTCCATACCCGAATAAAAACCTGTGTGGGGCAGTGGTGGCCTTTAAATATATTGCAGCACTTTACGAGAGATTTGGTGTTCCGGCAGAGGAGCTGGAAGATTATTATGAACTGGCGGCTATTGCAACAGTAGGAGATGTTATGGATCTTCAGGGAGAGAACAGGATTCTGGTAAAAGAAGGGCTGTGCCGTCTGAAAAATACCAAAAATCAAGGATTGCAGGAACTGATCCGTGCAAATTCTCTGGAAGATGCTAAAATCACAGCTTATCATATCGGATTTGTGCTGGGACCATGTATCAATGCCAGTGGCAGACTGGATACAGCTGCCCGTTCTCTTGCACTTCTCAATGCAAAAACAAAGGAAGAAGCAGCAAGGCTTGCCGGAGATCTTACAGCTCTTAATCAGAGCCGAAAAGCTCTCACTGAGAAAGGAAAAGAAGAAGCAATCCGGATCATAGAGACTACAGAGCTGAAAAATGACAGAGTACTGGTAGTTTATCTTCCAGATTGTCATGAAAGTCTTGCCGGTATTATAGCAGGCAGGATCAGGGAAAAATATCACAAGCCTGCCTTTGTATTGACGGGCGGTGAGACAAGTGCAAAAGGAAGCGGAAGATCAATAGAAAGTTACTCTATGTATGAAGAACTGGTAAAATGTGCAGACCTGATGATACAGTTTGGAGGTCATCCGATGGCAGCAGGTCTTTCTATAGAAGAAAAAAATATAGAAGAATTCCGGAGACGTCTCAATGTCAACTGTACGTTGACGGACGAAGAATTGCGTCCTAAGATCGTGATTGATGTGCCGATGCCTGTGTCTTATATTACAAAAGAACTGGTAGAACAGATTTCGCTTCTGGAACCCTTTGGAAAAGGGAATACAAAACCGGTCTTTGCACAGAAAAATCTCAGAGTGCTTGATTACAGTATTATCGGGAAAAATAAAAATGTAGTAAAATTAAAACTTCTCGATCCGCAGGGGATTTCAGTGGAAGGCATTTATTTCGGAGAAGCAGAGGATTTTGTGAACTTTATCAGGGAAAAAGACAGTATTTCTGTTACTTATTATCCGGAGATCAACAGATTCAGGGGACGAGAGAGTCTTCAGATTATTATTCAGAATTACTGTTAATATTACCGCTTGGTTTGTAACCGCCGGTAAGCCTGGAAATACAAATGTCAGGGCTTAACAGTAACTTGATTCTGAAATAAAAAGGTGATATACTATAAAATATTTATGAGCGAACAGCAATATAACACACACTGGAGGAGAAATAAAATGAAGAAAATTGAAGATTATGTATTAAGTATACCGGATTTTCCTGAACCGGGGATTATTTTCAGAGATATTACAAGTGTTCTGCAGGACGCGGATGGCCTGCAGTTGGCAATCGACTCCATGCAGGACTGTCTTAAGGATATAGATGTGGACGTGATTGCAGGAACAGAGTCCAGAGGCTTTATCTTTGGTGTACCGATCGCATATAATCTTCATAAACCATTTGTACCGATTCGTAAAAAAGGTAAACTTCCCCGCGAAACAGTATCTGTAAGCTATGATCTGGAATATGGCAGTGCAGAGATTGAAATGCATAAAGATTCCATAAAACCAGGTCAGAAAGTGGTTATCGTTGATGATCTGATCGCAACAGGCGGTACGATCGAAGCAGCGATCAAGCTGGTGGAACAGCTTGGCGGTGAGGTTGTCAAGGTTGTATTTCTCATGGAACTTGCAGGTTTAAAGGGACGCGAAAGACTGAATGGGTATGATGTAGCGTCTGTAATTTGTTATGATGGTAAATAAGCACAGCTGATTGTGCAGGACAGGCAGGTGGGAGCATATGACAGAGATAACAAAAAGTACAGAAGCAAAAAAAGATGAAATGCAGGTTGAAAAAGAGAAGCTGGAATCTGTAAAGAGAGCAGATGCGGCAGTAAAGACCATGCATGATTTTACAAGTCCGGAGGTGCTTTATAAAGAACTGATAAACAGTGTTCTGAAGTATCATCCATCAACAGATATTTCCATGATAGAGAAGGCATATAAGGTTGCAAGTGAAGCTCATGAAGGACAGAAGAGAAAGTCTGGAGAGCCATATATCATTCATCCTTTGTGTGTTGCCATCATTCTGGCAGATCTGGAACTTGACAAAGAAACGATAGTTGCAGGTCTTCTTCATGATGCAGTTGAAGATACCTGGATGACCTATGAGGAAGTTGAGAAGGAATTTGGTTCAGAGGTTGCACTTCTTGTGGATGGTGTTACCAAGCTGGGACAGTTATCTTATTCTGCGGATAAAGTAGAAGTTCAGGCAGAGAACCTCAGAAAGATGTTTCTTGCCATGGCTAAGGATATCAGAGTTATTCTGATCAAGCTTGCAGACCGTCTTCATAATATGCGTACCTTACAGTATATGCGTCCTGAAAAGCAGCAGGAAAAGGCCAGAGAGACCATGGATATTTATGCTCCTATTGCCATGCGTCTGGGTATTTCCAAGATAAAGGTAGAGCTGGATGACCTGTCGCTGAAATACCTTAAGCCGGATGTATATTATGACCTGGTGCATAAGGTTGCCCTGCGTAAAAGCGAGAGAGAACAGTTTGTAGGTGCGATTGTAAAAGAAGTTAAGAAACATATGGATGATGCCAATATTAAGGCGCAGGTGGACGGACGTGTAAAACACTTTTTCAGCATCTACAAGAAGATGGTAAATCAGGATAAGACTATTGATCAGATTTATGATTTATTTGCTGTCCGTATTCTTGTAGATACAGTGAAGGATTGTTATGCTGCCCTTGGTGTGATCCATGAGATGTATAAGCCAATTCCGGGACGGTTTAAAGATTATATTGCCATGCCGAAACCCAATATGTATCAGTCATTGCATACCACATTGATCGGACCCAACGGACAGCCCTTTGAAATCCAGATCCGTACTTATGAAATGCACAGAACTGCAGAATATGGTATCGCTGCACACTGGGCATATAAAGAAAATGCAGGTTATTCACCTGAAAAAGAACAATTAGAAATTACTAATAAGTTAAAATGGTATAAAGATTTAACTACTTATGTTGAAAATTCTGATTATGAAGATCCATTAGATAGTATTATTGAAGATATTTTTAGTGCTAATGTTTATGTTTTTAGTCCAAGAGGAGATGTTTATGATTTCCCTGCAGGTTCTATGCCACTTGATTTTGCATACCGAATCCATTCAGATATTGGTAATAAAACAATAGGAGCTATTGTAAATGGTAAAATTGTTCCTCTTAGTTACAAACTAAAAACAGGAGATGTTATAGAAATTAAAACAAGTAATACATGTGCAGGACCTACGAATGCTTGGATAAAACTGGCTAAAACCTCGCATGCTAGAACTAAAATAAAAGGATTTATTAACAAAAAACAACGGGATGAAATTGTTGCAAGAGGTAGTGAGGAGTTTAATACTGTTGCCAAAAGTCTTGGCTATAATCCAACAAATTTGGATGAAAAAACAATTAGCACTTTCTTTTCCAAATATAATTTTAAAACACCAGAAGATTTACTGTGGTGCATTGGTAAAGGAGAATTGTCAGCACTTGCGGCAATGAATCGTATTTTAGGTTTAACGGATACTAAATTAGACAATGAGACCGCATTAAAACAATATAGTGAAAGTAGTTCAAATACTAGAAAACAAGTTGCGCACAATGGGTATGGAATTATTGTCGAGGGATTAGATCGAGCAAAAATTAAACTAGGTAATTGTTGTCAGCCCGTTTATGGTGATGAAATTGCTGGATATATTTCTAAAGGTAATGGTATCATTGTGCATCGATTAAGTTGTCCTAATATTGATAAAAACGGTAGTGAAAGATTTATTAATATTTATTGGGATAAAGAGTCACATGGCAAGGTTTTTGATACAACCCTTAAAGTTTCCACATTTGATCGTAAAAATTTATTAGCTGATATTATCAATATATTAAATACTTGTAATGTTACTATTGCATCTGTTACACTTAATAAAAATAGAAATGGTGAATGTATTGTAAAATTTAAATTACAAGTGGCTAATTTAATCGATTTAAATAATACGATTCTTAACCTTAATAAAATGTCTGAAATTTATGATATTGAAAGGATTTTTAAATAATGAGAGTAATTATTCAAAGAGTTTTAAAAGCCGATTGTATTGTTAATAAAGAAATTGTTTCTTCAATTCATCATGGTATGATGATACTTGTTGGATTTACTCATACGGATAGTGAAAAAGAAATAGAACAAATGGCCCTAAAGATAGCAAAATTGAGAATTTTTGAAGATTCTAATGGTAAAATGAATTTATCCATTCAAGATGTTGGAGGTAGTATTTTATCTATTTCACAATTTACACTGTATGCTAATTCCAAAGAGGGGAATAGACCATCTTTTATACAAGCTATGAATCCTAAAATAGCATCTGAATTATATGAAAAATTTAATCAAAAAATAAACTCACTAGGTATTCCCCTTGTTTCTGGTATCTTTGGTGCTGATATGAAAATCTCATTATTAAATGACGGTCCATTTACCATTATACTGGATTCAGAAGACTTTTCATAATCAGATTATAGCACGGCAGAGCGTTTGCTGGCAAGAACTATTTATTCGCAAAACACAAGTTTAACGAATAGTTGCAATCTAAAAGAAAGTCCCCTTGTAATTAAGGGGATTTTTTGCGAGAACTAATACGTTATATAAATCGGCACAAAAGGACTGTTTTTTTATAGGGAAATCAAAAAAAATCATTTCCGGTCAGCCAGAACTTCATCAATCTTATCCTGAATACGTTTTCGAACCAGTTCGGCGATCTCAGGTGTCTTCAAATGCTCATATTCTTCTGAATAGATTGGTTCTAAGTAATGTACCTGTGTGGTAACCGGACCAAGCGTAAAGCTGTTAAATACCTTATAAGAATCGATCAGTGCAACTGGAATAATTGGAGCTTTGGTTTTCAGCGCGATCTTAAAACTGCCTGCTTTAAAACCGCATACATTATTGCGGTTATTAAAATCGTAGCCACCTTCTGGAAATAAGATATAGCGCTTTCCTGCTTTCACTTCCTGGGATACATCATTGATGATAGTCAGTGCCTGTCTGACATCCTTTTTATCCAGTCGTTTTCCTCCAAGCAGGTCTACAAATTCGCTGACCAGAATGGTACGTGATTTTGCCTTGTCCATAACAAGGGAACAGGTCTTTTCGTGGGTATCGATAATGCCCAGTGCATCATATTTGCCCTGATGATTTGGATACATCATATATCCGCCCGTTTCTGGCAGCTTTTCTGTGCCATATGCCTTTGTATGGATCGCACCTGTCATCTTCATCAGATGTATTGCATAGCGCGCCAGTTCGTAGCGTTCTTCCTCGCTGTATTTTTCCGGATGATCTGCCTCTTTACGCATTTTAGGTATCATATACGGTGCACGAAATAAGTTCATCAAAATTACATAAATAAATTTTAACATATCAAAATCCTTCTAATGTTCTAATCCATCGGCTGTGTAACGGTTTGAAGCATTCCATAAGATCCATTCCTCGTATCCAGCATCGTATACTGCCTGGATCTGCGCCTGAATCTCATCGGCTCCATAGGAAAGGTGTCCTGAAATCCATGTAGCGGTAAAACATTGAAGCCATGGTCTTACAGTCGCACAATGTGCTGTAATGGATGAAAGTTCTTTTTTTGAGTCATCAAGTGCATGATATACCGTCTCGTAGGGATGGGCATCCGGTACGTCCAGTCCAAATACACCAGCCCCATAATGGGAGGGATATACCATAGGGCTTAAGATATCTGCTATACTGCCTAACATCTGATAATCCTGTCCAACCAGTGCTGCATCAACGTCGTTTCCAATGATTGTTCCAAAAACATCTGCACCAAATACAATGTCTTTTTCATGCAGCTGTGTTCTTGCATAAGATAAGAAATCCCGGATTGCTTCCTGTTTGGGATGTGCCTTAAGATCTACGCCATAATCAGCCTGACTGGCATCCTCTCCCACCGGGAAACGGACATAATCAAACTGGATCTCATCAAATCCAATCTCTGCCGCAGAAGAAGCAATCGCGGTCAGATATTCCCAACACTCCTTTTTATATGGATTTACAAAGGAGAGTCCATTGGCATCCGTGATCGGTGTCCCATCTGCCTTTTTTAATGCCAGATCCGGCTGTGCTTTGGCAAGAACAGGATCTTTAAAACAGACGATCCTTGCAATGGTATAAATGTGATGCTTTTTTAATTTCTGCATCAGTTCATTTATATCGGGAATATATGCGATACAGGCATTGGTATTTTGCACTTTATCCAGGTCCATTGCGTAGGTAATTGCTCCATCATCGGTTTTTACGTCGATCACCATGGCATTTAGTTCGGTCTCATCTACCAGAGCGATCAGGTCATCCATTGCGGCACTGCCTGCCATCGGACCGGTTACATAGATTCCTTTTACCTTCTGATGTGGAAGAGGATCTGCTTCTATAGTCTCCGTGGCTTCCACCGGAAGCGATGTGTCCGTATTTAATTCCCCTGTTTCTTCTGTGGGGGCCTGCGCCTCCACTACCTCAGAAGAAAGGATGGTACTGTTTATCGTTGATGTGGAAATAGTTTGTTTTGGAAATGTTGTCGTATTGAAATAAAAGAAATAAAGCAGCCTGCCTGTCAGGATACATAAAAGAATGATCAGACAGGCAATCCATATTCGGTTTTTCTTCATATATCTAAGCTCCATCTGTGTGGTGTTGACTCGGTAAGACTGATTATAGCATAAATCCTCCTACCGCGCAAACAAAGGAAGACAACCGATAAAATAAATCAATTTGTAATTAGAATGATCCAGAATAATATGGGATAGTAAGGTACTGTCCGGCATGAATATCGTCCTCTGATAACAGATGATTCATGCTGCGCACCTCTTCGATATAAGAAGTGATCTCTTCATAAGAAGGATCATAATAGGTGTCTGCGATACTCCAGAGAGTATCCCCCTCCTCAATCCGGATACTGGTATAATACTTATAAGGGACATCCGAAGATGATGCGGCAATGGTGCGTATCGTTCCAAATAAGATGGAACAGACTAATATAAAAAATATGGATAATGCAAGTAACAGATACATAAAATGATTTTTTTCTACTCTTCTCTTCATAAAAAAGACCTCCTCATAAACCAATACCCGAACAAATGTTACGAACAACTGTTTGCATAGCTGTATCATACATCCAGAACATCTGTTTGTCAATATAAATTTCGAACAAGTTTTCGGAATATACGTTTGCATTTTGGAGTTCTCTATGGTAAACTGGTAGTAACATATGAAATAAGTTCAGAATGAACGCATTACAGGAGGATTTTATGGCATACGGAAAAATCAGTACAAAGCAACGGGAGATTTTAGAATATATCAAGCAGGAAATTTTAAATAAAGGTTATCCTCCTGCTGTCCGTGAGATCTGCGAGGCAGTCGGCTTAAAGTCCACTTCATCCGTACATTCTCATTTAGAGACACTTGAAAAAAACGGATATATCAGACGTGATCCGACCAAGCCGCGTGCGATTGAGATCATCGATGACAATTTCAATCTTACCAGACGTGA
>ENA-OPTB01002661-OPTB01002661.1-human-gut-metagenome-genome-assembly--contig:-NODE-2661-length-10975-cov-2.205678_pt1 | contig 10975 bp, 7 predicted proteins | sample MGYA00241810_ERZ501911 | MGnify/ENA primary metagenome ERZ501911 (study PRJEB25962, sample SAMEA2042304) | human gut metagenome | biome: human gut; feature: human-associated habitat; material: faeces... | reverse complement strand
AGATAGAGAAAAATCTTTTAAATACTGCCATCAGCCGTCTGGCTCCAAGGGAGAGGAAAATTGTGGAGCTGCGGTACGGCCTTACAAGTGCAGACGGAGAGGAAATGACCCAGAAAGAAGTGGCAGACCTGCTTGGAATTTCGCAATCCTATATTTCGAGACTGGAGAAAAAAATTATGGTGCGGCTGAAAAAATCAATTCAAAATAATGTGTAAGTGTGCTATACTAATTACATAAAATTTGCTCTGAAATAGTAAAATTTATATGCAAAATAACAAGGACAGCAGGATGAAAGGGCGTGGTTTTTATGAAGATTGAATTTTTAGGGGCAGACCGTGAGGTGACGGGAAGCTGCCATTATGTGGCATTTGGGGAGACTCATTTTCTGGTGGACTGTGGTATGGAACAGGGGGCGGATCTGTATGTGAATCAGGAGATACCGGTTAACCCGGCAACGATTGATTATGTGTTTGTGACGCATGCCCATATTGATCATTCCGGACTTCTCCCACTTTTGTATAATCACGGGTTCCGGGGAAAGATTTTTGCAACAACGGCAACCTGTGAACTGTGTAATATCATGCTGAAAGATTCGGCACATATTCAGGAATTTGAGGCAGAATGGAAAAACCGCAAGGCGCGGCGTGCAGGAAGGCCGGAAGTGACACCGATGTATAACATGGAGGATGCGCAGGGGGTTTTAGAGCATTTCGTTCCGTGTACATACCATGAAACGGTGCAGATCTGCGAGGGACTGACCATAAGGTTTGTCGATGCGGGGCATCTGCTTGGCTCCTCCTCCATTGAAATATGGGTGACTGAGGATGGCGAGACAAGAAAACTTGTCTTTTCCGGGGATATTGGAAACTACAACCGTCCATTGATCCGTGATCCGGAATATCTTGAGGAAGCGGACTATGTGATCATGGAATCCACTTATGGAAACCGCAATCACAATACACCGCCGGATTATGCGGCAGAACTGGCAAAGGTGATGAATTCCACGTTTACCAAAGGCGGAAATCTGGTCATTCCGGCATTTTCTGTCGGCAGGACGCAGGAAATGCTTTACTATATGCGCCGGATTAAAACCGAGGGGCTGCTGCCGGAGTATCCGGGATTTGAAGTATATATCGACAGTCCGCTTGCCGTGGAGGCAACAAATATTTTCCATAAGAGTGTGGAAGAGTGCTTTGATGAGGAAGCAAGACAGCTGGTACAGTCGGGCATCAACCCGATCCAGTTTCCGGGACTGAAAGTGGCAGTTTCCAGTGAAGAATCCAAGATGATCAATTTCAACCAGAAATCCAAAGTGATTATCTCGGCTTCCGGTATGTGCGAAGCCGGCCGTATCCGGCATCATTTGAAACACAACCTGTGGCGGACGGATTCCACGATTCTGTTTGTCGGTTATCAGGTGCCGGGAACGCTGGGCTATTCTCTGTTAAACGGAGTAAAAAAGGTAAAACTTTTCGGAGAGGAAATTGAGGTCAGAGCAAGCATCGTAAACCTTCCGGGTATCAGCGGGCATGCGGACCGGGATCATCTGACTGCATGGATTGCAAACTTTAAGAAGCCGCCGAAGAAAGTGTTTATTGTACATGGCGAGGAAACCACCGCGGTAGAGTTTGCGGAACATGTCAAAAACGATGTGGGATTTGATGCTTTAGCTCCATATAGCGGGGATGCGTATGATCTGCTTACCGGAGAACAGATCGCACAGGGCAGCAGACAGCTTGTGGAGAAAAAGACACAGGGTGTTTACCGTGCAAAATCCGGCGCGTTTGACCGCCTGATGATTGCGGGAGAACGTCTCATTGCTGTTATAAAAAAATGTCAGGGCATGGCGAATAAAGATCTTGGAAAGTTTGCGGATCAGATCAATTCGCTCTGCGATAAGTGGGACCGGTAAATTTGAGGGGGAAGCGGGACTTACGTCCCGCTTTTCCCATGTCCGGAATAAACGGATGAAAATGAATAAAAAAACAGCACATGGGAATCCTTTATTATAAATCCAATTATAACGGAGGAATCCCATGTCTACGTACAAAGTTGAAATCTGCGGGGTAAATACGGCCCAGCTGCCAATACTGAAAGAAGAAGAAAAAGATGAACTTTTCAAAAAGATAAAAGCCGGCGACAAGGCATCCAGAGAAACCTATATCAAGGGAAATCTCCGGCTGGTATTATCCGTGATCAAACGGTTTAATAATCATAATGAAAATGTGGACGATCTGTTCCAGATTGGCTGTATCGGACTGATGAAGGCAATAGATAATTTTGATACGAGTGTCGGGGTGAAATTCTCCACATATGCCGTCCCGATGATTATCGGTGAAATCCGCCGGTATCTGCGGGATAACAGCAGTTACCGCATTCCGCGTTCACTGCGTGATATTGCATATAAAGCCATGCAGGCAAAGGAACGGCTGGCAAAAAATGCACAAAAGGAACCGACTCTCGAAGAGATTGCAGCCGAATGTGGGATTCCGGTGGAGGATGTGGTGTATGCCCTGGATGCCATCCAGACACCTTTGAGTCTGTTTGATCCGGTTTATACGGATGGAGGGGACACCCTGTATGTGATGGATCAGATTTCGGACAAGAAAAACAAAGAAGAGCACTGGGTGGAGGATTTGTCACTTTCCGATGCCCTGTCACATCTGAATGAACGGGATGAGCATATCATCCGTCTGCGTTTTTTTGAGGGAAAGACACAGATTGAAGTCGCGGATGAAATTCATATTTCGCAGGCGCAGGTGTCGCGGCTGGAGAAAAATGCGTTAAAAAGTATGCAGGGGTATCTGCGTACATGATAGCGGCCTGTTGTAAAATGGTTTTGTTATTGCTATAATGTGGAATATACAAAACGGAGAGGAAAAGAAATATCCGGCAGTAGAAAATTGCATTCTTGCTTTTTGCGGTGTACTGTGCTATACTGTCAACCGTTGCAGATTCTGTAAACAGGAGATTGCACGAAAAATTACCGAGTGTTCGAGACCTTCCACTCGTAAAACAAAACTAAAGGAGACAAATGGATATGAGAGACAAAAAGGTAACATTTATTGTTCAGGCTGCTGTGATTGCAGCACTTTATGTAGTGCTGACTTTTGTAGCCAACGCACTGGGACTTGCATCCCACACGATTCAGGTACGCTTTTCCGAAGCACTGTGTATCCTGCCTGTTTTTACGCCGGCAGCGATTCCGGGACTGTGGATTGGCTGTCTGCTTGCGAATCTGCTGACAGGCGCCGTGATCTATGATGTCATTTTCGGAAGCATTGCCACGCTGCTGGCAGCGGTATGTACCTATCTGCTGCGCAATCACAAGATTGCATGCACATTTCCGCCGGTTATTTTTAATATGATTATTGTTCCGTTCGTGCTGGTCTATGCGTACGGTATTCCGGCAGTATATTTCTACGGTGTGAATGTAACCATCCCGTTTAATGCCATGACGGTCGGAATCGGAGAGGTGATTTCAGTATGCGTTCTTGGAAGCATTCTGATGCGTGTACTTGCAAAATACAGAAATGTCATGTTCCGTGCCACCGCACAATAAAAAATTATATCTGATAGAAGGTTCTGGAAGTCCCTGCGAGAGCAGGGGCTTTTTATTTTAAGAAATTCTGTAAATAAGCCAGACAATTTTAAGAAAACCTTAATGTCATTCCAAAATAACGTATGTTATCATAAATGACAGGAAACCGTAAAGAACATTTATGGAAGGAGAAGATTATGAAAATTAGAAAGACAATCTGCAGTCTGCTTCTGGTATGCCTGGCATTTTTAGGCATATTTTGTGGCAGAGCAAATGTATATGCAGATCAGAAACAGGCATTGTCGGCAACGGTGACTCTGCTGAAACAGGAAAAAGACTGTGTCGTACAGGTGGAGGCAAAAAACAGCGGGGCGGATTTTACCGGGAAGGTGCGTCTGGTGTTTTCCGGTACCGACAACTCCAACGGCTGCGCATTTGAACAGCGCCTGACATTGCCGCAGAACGGAAAAAAACAGTATACAATGACCATTCCGTATGCGGATGTCAGCCAGACACGCGGAAACGGAATCGTGGCATTTATCGATGAAAAGGGAAACGTTGTGGCAAAGGAAGCATTTGCCAGTATTTTTGGCAAAGAAAAGCGCGGTATTGGTGTGGGAGTGCTTTCGGATCATTATGATGCGCTTGGCTGGATGAGCATGAGCGGCCAGACCTATTATCTTCACGGAAAAGACCAGAATGTATATCTGACACAGATGGACGCGGATACATTGCAGGCGCAGCTGGATGAACTGTATTTTCTTGTGATTGATTCCTACGATGTGAGTTCACTTGGGAAAGAGAAGATCAAGGCAATCGAGAAATGGGTGAAAAACGGTGGATGGCTGCTGATTGGAACCGGAGAGCGCGGCAAAGATACACTGGGTGGTTTTGATTCCTCATTTATGGAGGTCAGCTGCAAAAGCGTCAGCAAAGTGGGAGAAGAAAATGAGGTATCGAAAGAAATGCAGCAACTGGGAAGTTATTCCGGATTTACCGGGATTGATTTTTCACAGATGCCGGTTGCAAAGCTGCAGCGGAACAATACAAATGCAAGCAAAAGCGAAGCTTATCCAGGGTGGGTGTATGCCTGTGGGGATGGTGCCATCGGTGTATGTGCCATTTCTTTTGGCGAAAAACAGATGCAGAAAGTTTCCCCGGATCTGTGTTACGGAATTTATGACCAGGTGGCAGGATATTCCATGAGCTATTCCCAGTATGTCAATGACGAGGAATGGGGATGGAGTGGGGAAAATGCATTCGGTGTCATTGACCACCTCAATACGGCATTGGATTTTTCCTGGCTGAAAGTTCTGATAGTGGTCTATGTGATCGTTGTTGGACCGGTGCTTTATCTTCTGCTTTGCAAGATGAAAAAAAGAGACTGGTACTGGCTGGGGGTACCGGCGCTTGGCATAATTTTTATCGGTGTGGTATTTATCGGCGGGCGGAATTTAAAGCTGCATGAGACACGGGTTTATTCGGTGACCGCACAGCAGGCGGATGGAAAAAGTACCACTGGTATCGCCACCTATTACAATGCGTATCATTCCGGGGTAAAACCGTGGAAGGTACGGCTGAATGATAATTACGCATATGGTGGTACAGGTCTCAGTGAATCTTATAGTATGGCATCTTCCGGCAGGGTATATGAAGACCGTTATCACTATTTGGTGGAATATGACAGGGGGCTGTCCCTTGGGGTAAAACCGCAGAGCAATTTTGAAAATGCCTATTTGTTTGCGGCAGGAACTGCCAAAGGATGTGGAAGCATAGACACCAGTGGTCTGGTGCTCACGCAGCAGAAACAGGGGGGAAGCATAACAAACAACACGTCCTATGATTTCCCTTATCTTGTCTGCGTGTCGGATGATACGGTCATGGTATTTTCGGATGTAAAAGCAGGTGAGACCATAACGATAGACGGGAAAAGTAAAAAACCACTGCTGTCCCAGCAGATTTCTTATTTTGATGATGTCTACAGCGTGTTATCGCAAGACAACATGAATGGAAATACATATTCGTATAAGCATAAGGATATGGCAGGGGCCAGCCGCACTGTATCTGGGACTGTGCCAGATCCGGCGGAAGAACGATGTGTCGGGTACTGTTGTAGTGGAAGGAGTAACCGCAGACTACGGAAAAACCATAGAGAGCAGGTGCTCGGAAATTTCGTTTGGCTGTCTGTACACGATTGCCGGTCAGGAGGTGTCCAATGCTTCAAATTAGTCATTTGTATAAAAACTACGGAAAATTTCAGGCGGTCAGGGATCTGAACCTGCATGTGCCCAAAGGGGATCTGTTTGGCTTTGTGGGACCAAACGGAGCCGGAAAGACAACAACAATCCGGATGGTATGCGGACTTATGCCGCCGACAGAAGGAACCATTACGATCCATGGCGTGGATGCCCTGCTGCATCCGAAGGAAATCAAAAAGCAGATCGGTTATGTGCCGGATTTCTTTGGTGTATATGACAATTTAAAAGTCAGCGAATATATGGATTTTTACGGTTCCATGTACCGTATGACTTCCAGGGAGATCACTGCGGTATCCAATGATCTGCTCGAGCTGGTCAATCTGTCCGACAAAAAAGAGGTTTATGTGGATACGCTTTCCCGCGGAATGAAGCAGCGGCTGTGTGTGGCACGGGCACTCATCCACAATCCTTCCCTTCTGGTGCTGGATGAACCGACAAATGGTTTGGACCCGAACCAGATCTTGGAAATCAGGGATTTGATTCGGGAGATTGCGCAAGATCATGCCGTTTTGCTTTCCACTCATATTTTGTCGGAAGTAGAGGCCATTTGTCAGAATATTAAAATGATAGAACACGGTAATTTGATCTTTTCCGGGACACTTGATGAATTTCATGACAGTGTTAAATCCAATACTTGTATTGTGAAGTTGGAGAATGCTCCTGCGGAAGGGGAATTAGGAAATATTCCGGGAGTGATCAAGGTGAAGAAACTCGATGAACATTCTTTCCGGTTGCAGCTCGAACAGGAAGGAGTTGCGGAAATGTGTGTGAACCGGGGATGGAGGTTGAGCGAGATGCAGATGGAAAAGGTATCCATGGATGAGATTTTTGCTCAGCTATCGGGAAAACGAGTGGTTGATAAATTTTAATGTTACAGGATATGAAAACAATATATAGAATATTCAAATCTATCGGACTAGCATTGATAGCACTTTGGATGGTGTCTTGCCAGGATTTACTGACAGAAGATCCTAAAGGGCAGTTGGCGGTAACTAATTTCTTCAATTCAAAAGGTGATCTGGACTTGGCTCTGAATGGAATGTATTCCAAAGTTGCGAGTGATATGTATGCAAATATCTGGGCAGGTTTCGAATCAGTGATGGGTGATGATATTTCTACACACCCTGCAGCTAATAAACAGGGGTTGCGTGAGGTAGATACTTATAATGTTTCGGACAATAACACTTGGGTGACTGAATTGTGGGGTGCTCGTTGGAGATTGGTAAAAGCGGCTAATTTCATTATAGATAATGCCGGACGAACTCCGGAGGTGAGCCAGGAAGAGAAAGATGCGGCCATTGGACAAGCTTATTATTGGCGTGCCTATTCTTACTTTTATTTTGTAATGGCTTGGGGAGAGGTACCTATGGTTGTGAAAGATGAAATCAATTATAACATGCCATTGGCAACCGTTCCTGAAATTTACGAGCTGATTGTATCTGATCTGAAAAAGGCAGAAACAATGGTCCCTGCTAATTATACTAAAGAACCCTACGCAAGAAATGGGGTAAACATTGCTGTTAGTCAAGGAGCTGTAAAAGCAACATTGGCTTATGTGTATATGGCAATGGCGGGATGGCCGTTGAACAAAGGAACAGAATATTATCAACTAGCCGCTGCAAAGGCAAAGGAAGTAATCGATGCTTCGAAGAAAGGTACTTATTACTACAAGTTATTACCTGATTATAAGCAAGTATATTCGATGGAGTATAATAAGAATAATCCAGAAGTGTTACTTGGTGTTTACTATAATTTGGGAATAGATGCACTTACTAATGCTCCTTTAGCCGATTTCCTGGCAGACTATGCTTATGGTGGCGGTGGATGGGGAGATACGAACGGAGAAATTAAATTCTGGTATGATTTCCCGAAAGGCTCACGCAAAGATGCATCTTATTTTCCGAAAATTATATTGAAGAATGAAACGCAATTACGTGATTGGTGGGAAGACCCCAATCCGGAAGCGCCGCGTGTGGTTGTTGCTCCCTGTTTCATGAAGAAAGTAGAAACGACCACTGGAGAAGAATTCGATTATACGAATCCGAAGATTTCGATGAATCAGAATGGAGAAAAGACGCATCAGATTATTCGCTTGGCAGAAGTATATTGCTGGTATGCCGAAGCCGTAGGTCGTTCAAAAACAGGCAGTATCACGGAAGCTGTCAACTTATTGAATGAGGTACGTAATCGTGCCAATGGATCTGTTGTTGCAGACCGGGATATCTATAAGACAACCATGTCGTATGATGATCTGGCAGAAGCTGCCTATAATGAACATGGCTGGGAAATAGCCGGATACTATTGGGGAAATATTGCCACCAGAGCAAGGGATATGTTTCGCATGAATCGCATTAAAGATCATTTTGAATACAGAAAATTAAATCCGGAGATTGAAGTGGCTCCTGGAGTCTTCAGGAAAGAAGCTGTTTCCGTATCTGGTACGTGGAATGACAGTAAAATGTATCTTCCCCGTCCTTTTGTAGATTCGTCTATTAATCCGAATTTGAAGAACTGAGTGAAACAATAAAAACAATCATTATGAAACTAAGATATTTATATTTAGCAATAGGTGTATTATGTAATGCCTCTTTAGTATCATGCGGCGATAGCTTCAAAGAGAAAACAGAGATTGTTGCATGCGGAATCTCCACAAATGCTTTGACATTCGGAGTCTCCTCTACTGAAGTTCAGACTGTAGATATTACGTCAGAAGCAGCTTGGGAAGTAGCAGTGGATCAGGCAGGTGGTAATTGGCTTACAGTTTCTCCTTTGGAAGGAACTGGTAATGGTACGCTAACAATTTCTGCTGATAAGAATAACGGCCCAAAACGCAGTGCAACCTTGACCATAGCGGCGAAAGGTGCTGAACTTCGAACCATCACAGTTATTCAGGATGGCTATAAAGGAACCATTTATAATTACGGTGACTTTACTGGATTGCAAAAGACGGGGCTTGTGGCAGGGATCAATCCGATCACTATCGTAGATAATGACGAATGTGAAGATGGAAAAGCGTTAAGAATCTATACCCGGGCAGGTGAAGAGTATGAAGGTACTAATGGGGACCGTTTCAAGGTGCAGACAACAACGCAATTCGGATAAGGTCGTTATGAATGGAGGATATATGTCCCTAAATTCGGAATGAATGACCGGGCTAGTATTGGAGCATTTTTATATTTTGACGATGGGCATGAATTGGATTTTGAAATTTGTTCCGGTACAGCTGCAGACCGTGCAGCACATAGTGCCGGACCAGATGATATGCTGTGCCTTGTGACTAGTCAGGCTAATCCTTTTTTCTCTGAATTCACGCCTATTAAGGGGGATGCTTGGCATACGTTTGTATTGGATTTGAAGTTAGAAAATAAGAAATATCTGGCGGAATGGTCGGTTGATGGTAAGGTTTTAAAGAGGGCACAATTAGATTATGGTGAAGAGGCTTATTTCCGTGCTATATCTAGTGTCGAGAATCTTTATGGTATGGGCGATCATGCGGCAACTCAAGAAAATTATGCCTTATTTGATTATCTTGAATATGTTCCTTATGATTATTCAATGAAGCCGATTATCGAAGGTCAACTTCCTCCCGAACCAGAGGGAACAACAGTGAAGTGGGACTTTGAGGAAGCCGGTTTTGTTCCTGTTGGATGGACTAACAATGGAGGAACGATTGCGGATGGAAGTTTGAATCTATCTAACGGAAATAACTTCGTTTATAGTCCGGAAGTGGGAGCTGGAAAATATACATGGGAAATAGATGTTCCTTTGGTAGGAGTAGGTGAAAAGTGGTTGGCAGGTGGTAATATCGCTGCAACTAACGCTGAAGAAAGGTCATTCTCTATGTTTGTTTTCTCGGGTACTGAAAATGATCGTGCGGCTTGTACGGTTCCTCCTGTTCCTGGTCAGATGCTGGTACGTTGTTATACGGAAGCTATGGGAGTTTACGGTGTACCTATTGATCCGGGTAAACACACTTTGACTATTGACCTTAGACTTAATGCAGATGGTGCATATTGGGCGGCATGGATTATAGATGGTGAAGTGGCGAAAACATTTACTACTTGGTATACTCCGGCACAGTTTAAATTTGGATTCTCAATGATGACCTTTGCTGATGGAGGTGGCTGGCAAGGAGATAAGCCTACTGCAAAGACATATACAGTCAAATATGACTATATAGAATATAAGAAGTATAATTATGATGAAGAATAACAGTTTACTTTACATTCAATGAGGTATTTAAGTATAATTGGAACAGCTATATGCTGTGTAATGTTGGTAATGACGAGTGTTTCCTGCAAGCAGGAAACATTCTCTTCCACCACCCAGGAGAAGAAAGTAGCTCCTTGGTATGTCTATATAGATGGAAGCTCTTTTAAGGATATAGAGCCAGTGAAAGAGATTATTAGTTCCATTAGCGTTTTCGGGAATCCTCCGAAATCATTTATCGATGAATGTCATCAGAATCATATCGAAGTATATCAGGCTGTAGGTGGGAATGAAGAAACGATTGATACGCCACAGAAAAGAAAGGCGCTTGTTGAGAAGTATGTAAGTGATTGCAATGCAAACGGATATGATGGAATAGATCTTGATCTCGAACATTTGAACCCTGATATTCAGGATGCATATACCGAATTCCTGAAACTGGCTTCAAAAGAACTCCATGCTGTTGGAAAGAAATTAAGCCATTGCGTTAGTTTTTATCCGGCTTTGTATCAGGATAACGAAACTAAGATGTTTCACGATCCGGCAGTTTTGAATACTACTTGCGACTTAGTTAGAGTGATGTGTTACGATATGTATTTTGCACCTGGGATAGATAAGCCCGAGCTCAAACATAGGGATGATTGTATGGGCATTGGACCTACGTCTAATTATCTATGGACTAGAGAGGCGATGCTTTTCTGGATGAAACATATTCCAAATGATAAATTAGTGATGGCGTTGCCTGCTTATGCAAATGATTATGCTGTAACTGGCGGCATCAAAGGAAGGCAGATTTACCAATCTGTGCCTGACAGTATAAATGGAATTTTGCCTTCTCCTACCTGGTTATGTTATGAAAAGGTAAACATGTATCTGTATGATGGTACTGATGGTAATCGGCATCTGTTTTATGCAAGTGATGCCAGAAGTACGGAAGCGCTACTTGAACTAGCTGATGAACTGGGAA
>ENA-OPTB01002649-OPTB01002649.1-human-gut-metagenome-genome-assembly--contig:-NODE-2649-length-11023-cov-3.255197_pt1 | contig 11023 bp, 10 predicted proteins | sample MGYA00241810_ERZ501911 | MGnify/ENA primary metagenome ERZ501911 (study PRJEB25962, sample SAMEA2042304) | human gut metagenome | biome: human gut; feature: human-associated habitat; material: faeces... | reverse complement strand
CGATTGTGGATTTAGATAGTCAGAAAAAAGAACGACTACAGAGCAGATGGGATATGGTATTCGTTCTTTTTTCGTCTATACGAAATCTACACATAAATATTTTTTTAATTTTTCTACAGTATTTTCTTGGAAAGTTATAAAGTCCTTTAAAATGTTTTTTACAGGTTCAGTAGCATCAGGATTATTATTCCATAATTTTACGCCTTCTATAATTCCCATATTTGTTCCTTGTAACATCATTTCAGATATTTTAGAATTACTTTTATCTGTCAATGTGTTCATTTCGACACCCATCCAGCCCATTGCTTTCTGCATAGGATTTAGTTGTTCTGGAACATCAGAATAATTACTTATTTCATCATTTACTCTGTGTAAAAGATTTCCATATTCATTATATTGGTATAATAAGTCGTCTTTAAAATTTTTATCTCCTATTTTGGGCGTAATATTAGAAATTGAGTCCATTCCCATTTGGAGTCCTTTACTAATTTCATTTAAAATATATTTTGAATTATCCATAAAAAAATCTATTCCTTTCTTATTTTTGATGGCAGAAGTTATCAAAATTAAAAAATAAACTTTTGCTTCAATAATATTATTTTCGAAAATATTTAAAATATTTATTGTTTTATCTGGAAAACTTTGTTTTAGATATTTATAAAAGAAATTATAAATATTTTATTTTTTTGTCCAATAATTTCTAAATTAATTATGAGAAAATTAAACATAATAAATATTGTAAAAATAAAAAAAGGAGGATTTTTATGAAAAAATTTATTAGTTTAATTGTACTTTTAATAGTTATTGCTTTATGCTTGCCAGTTTATGCAGATACTCTTCAAAATGTTACTATAAACATAGATAAATCTACAGTGCATCCAAATGAAACAGTTAAAGTAGACGTAAATTTTGGACAAGAAATGGGTTCATATACTGTAGATGTTGCTTATGATAATAATCTTTTTGAATATGTATCAGCAGAAGGAGGAACAGCAAATGATAATGGAACTAGAATAAGAGTATATTTCTTTGATGAAACAGGAGGAACTAGCCCTAGAAATAATATGTCTGTAGTATTTAAAGCAAAAGATGTTACAACATCAAATCCTACAGATTTTAGTATAACAGCAGAAGGATTGGCAAACCCAGATGCATCTATTACCTATGATGACATTACTGTTCCTATTGATAAAAGCGTAATCGTAGAACCACAATATGTAGATTACAATATTGACCTAAAATACACAGGAGATGTGATTGTAAATGAGGAAAAAGAAATGAAACTTACGATAGCTTCTAAAATGGGAAAAAATTATGAACATACAAGAATATTAGCAGAAGCTACAACTCCAGATGGGGCAACTGCAAAATTACTTGGGACAGATGCACAACAATTAGAACATGATATTATTCAAAGTGGATGGGGAGATGCAGATGGAGAAGCAATTGGTGGAAAAGATGTATTAAAAGAATTAGATTTAAGAGGTGTTTTTGATAAAATTGGAGATTATACAATAAAATTAAAATTAATTGATAGAGATAATTCAGATGCAGAAATTGTAAGTAAAACTTTTAATATTAATGTAAAAGAAGCTCAAACTACAACACCACCAGACAATAACCAAGAAAACAATGAAATAGGTAATGAAATAGGTAATGAAATAATAGGGGGAAATGATAATAATATTACAAATGAAAATAATAATGAAGTAACAGAAAGTACAAACGATATGAATATTACAAATAATGAAAAGCCAAGCACATTACCTAAAACAGGTAGTACAGTTTATTTAACAGGTGCTTCAATTATATTAGCTTTAGCAATATCATATTTTACGTTAAAAAAAGATAAGCAAAAATAATGTAAATTAAAGGGATGTATTTTATTATGAGTAGAAGAGAAAGAAGACTAGATAAAACAAAAAATACAAAACTTAAAATAAAAAGTATAATAAGAGCATTTATTATACTTTTTATTTTAAGTGCTATTTTTTATATGATATATGGGTGGTATAAGGAAAGTAAAATAAAGATAGTAAAAAATATTGATACAAAATTAACAAAAATAGAAGCAGAAGAAAATGTAATAAAAATAATTACTGAAGAAAATGAGGAAAATAAAAATTATGAAAAGGATATAGAAAAACATAAAAAAAGTAATTTAGAAGAGCCAGTTCCTGAAAAATACTTAGGATATAAAGTAGATGCCAAATTAGAAATACCAAAGATTAATATAAACTCAAATGTTTTAAAGGAATATACCAAAGAAGGATTAGAAGTGTGTATATCTAAATTTTGGGGAGCTAATCCAAATGAAATAGGAAACTACTGTATAGCAGGTCATAATTATGGAAGAAAGAATATGTTTGGTTACTTAGGTGTTTTAGAAGTAGGAGACAAAATTTATTTATCTGATAATAAATATGGAAGATTTAGTTATACTATTTATGATAAATACAGAATAGAAGCTGATGATACAAGTTCTATATCACAAGATACAGACAGGAGAGAAATAACACTAATAACTTGTACAAGCTATTCAAACAAAAGGTTAATTATAAAAGCTAGAGCAGATTAATTAAATATATTAATAAAACAATTAATTATTTAAGATAAATAAAGAAGGTGAATATGAAAAATATTAAAATTAAAAACCAACATATTTTATTTGAAAATAAAAATAATCATAAAAAAATATCTACATTTGCATATATTACATTAATTATAATTGCAACTTTAGTTGTTATATTTGTAATATCAACTTATATTGATGCAGCAGAAAAAAAGGAAGGAATAGAAAATTTTCCAGACAGCTATAAGCCATATTTACTAGAATTGAAAAAAAAGTATCCTAACTGGCATTTTGTTGCATTATATACAAATTTAGATTGGAAATATGTAATAGATAATGAAAACATATTTGGTAAAAATTTAGTTCCTAAGTCTTATTCAGATAGATGGAAAAATACAAAACCAGGACAACATAATGTAGAAGTAGATAGTGGATGGGTAGATTCATCGAGAAGAGCTGTAGAATATGCAATGGACCCTAGAAATTTTTTAAATAATGTTAGGATATTTCAATTTGAGGGGCTTTCTTATGATGAAAAAACAAATAATAAAGAAGGTATAGAAAAGATACTTTATGGTACAGAGTTTTATGACAAAATAGTTCAATATGTTACTAGTAGTGGAAATACAGTTACTATGAATAGTAAATATTCAGACTTAATTTTAAAAGCAGGTAAAACATCTGCAGTTAGTTCATATCATTTGGCATCAAGAATAAAACAAGAAGTAGGACCATTTTTATCTCATGCATCAATTTCAGGAACTGTAAGTGGATATAAAGGATTATATAATTTCTATAATATAGGTGCAACAAGTTCATCTGAACCAATGGGAGCAATAAAAAATGGTTTACAATATGCTAAAGATGGAAAAGGGGCAAGCGAACAAACTAAAACAAAATATTTAATTCCGTGGAATAACAAAGAAAAAGCAATAACAGGTGGTGGGATTTTTATTGGCTCAAGTTATATAAATATTGGGCAAGATACAATATATTTGCAAAAGTTTCATGTAACAAGTAACAATGGAGGAGAATTATTTTGGCACCAGTATATGACAAATGTTTTAGCACCATATAGTGAGTCAAAATTAATTTATAATGGGTATGCTAATATGAATATGTTAAATAATAGCATGACATTTATAATTCCAGTATATAACAATATGCCAGAAACACCAGTAGAAAACCCTAATATATTAGAAAGTGATTTTGTAGAGGACAATTCAAAAGTATATGCAGATGTACAAACAACTTTAAACATAAGAGAAGGACCATCTTCTTCATATGAAATTCTTACTTCAGTTGACAGAAATATACAAATGACAAGAATTGCAAAAGGAAAACAAAAAGGTGAATTATGGGACAAAGTAAAACTTCCAAATGGAATAGTAGGTTATGTTTTTCAAAGTTATTTAAAAGAAGTACCAGAAAAGCAAATAGAAAAAATAAATGTAAAAATAGATAAAACAACAATAAACAAAGGAGAAACAATAAAATTAAATGTAGAAATATTGCCAGAAGATGCAAAGAATCATGAAGTAATATATAGTTCAAATAATAATAATATTGCCCAGGTAGACGGAAGCGGAAATATAACAGGAATAAAATCTGGAAAAGCTACAATAACTGTAAAAGCAAAAGAAAATAATGTTTCTAGTAGTGTTAATATAACGGTTTATACCCCAGTTAGTGATGTGATTTTGCAAGAAGATGAAATATATTTACAAAAGGAAGAAGAAATAACAATAAAGCCAATAATACTTCCGGCAGATGCAAGTAATAAAAATATAAGTTTTAAATCTTTAGATACAAATGTTGTTACAGTAACAAACAATGGACTTATAAAAGCAATAGAAGAAGGAACAACTACTATAGAAGTAAAAACAGAAGAAGGGAAAATAACTAAGCAGGTAAAAATTATAGTATTAGGGCAATTAGAAGATGCAGATATAAAATTTAGTGAAGAATTAAAAATTAATAATAATATAATAAGTGGATGGAATACAAAAAAATTAAGTGTAAGTGATATAAAAGAAAAAATAACTACTAAATTCGATATAGAAATATATAATAGTAGAGGAAAGAAACTTGAAGAAAACGAAACTATAGGAACAGGAAGCAAGATTAGATTTTTAGAAAATGGAAAAGTAAAAATGGAATATAAAATAGTTATATATGGAGATTTAAATGGAGATGGAAAGATAAATTCAATAGATTTATTAGTATTACAAAGGCATATATTAGAAATAGAACAATTACAAGGACCATTTTTACTAGCAGGAAATATAAATAAAAACGGAAAAAATCCATCGTCTATAGATTCATTACTAATACAAAGACATATTTTAGAACTAAAGTTAATCGAACAATAATGGAAAATAATTAAATGAAATCTAAACTTTTAAAATTGAAAAATTAAAATAAAGATTTAATTAAAAAAATTAGAATAAAGATTAACTTTTAAATCTTAGATAAGACAGTAATTTTTCAAAGGAGGCAAAATGAACAAAAAAGTAATTTATGTGCTTAGTATTACTATAATTATTATAACTAGTATAATTGCTATTATCATATTTAATGGATTTATAAATATGAGTGATATTAAAAGTGCTAATGCCAAATTAAATAGTAATGAAGACATAAAACTAAAATTAAACAAAGCAGATAGTGATAATGAAGAATTATATGTTAGAATTAATAATCTTTCTATCTCTGCAATGACTTTAGAAATATTTTTTAGTAAAGATAGTTTAGAATATGTAAATAATATGGAGAATTCTAATTATAGCAATGGAAGGCTACTATATACTTGGGTTTCAGAAACAGGAAAAAATGAAAAAATTAGTGATATTGGACCTTTTAAATTTAAAAGAAAAAATGATAGTGATAGTAAAATAGTTGTAACTGGTGAATTTTATAATGAAAACGAGGAAAAAATAGATGTTAATAGCGGAAATATTACTGTTTCGAAAGTAAAAAGTAATACTAGTGATGTTAATGAAAATGATAAAAGTAATGTAGACAATACAGAACAAGATAATAATATAAATATATCAAAAGACAATACAAATTTATCTGTGTTAAGGTTAAATTATGAAGGAATTAGTCCAGACTTTTCAAAAGATATAAAAGAATATTATATAGTAGTAGATGAAAAAGTAAAAAAATTTGATATGACAGTTATAGCTGAAAATTCAAATTCTACAATTACAATTACAGGTAATGATAATTTAAAAACAGGTTTAAATACAATTAATATTAATGTTAAATCAGAAGATAAAACAAAAGAAACAAATTATAAAATATATGTTACTAAAACATCAAATATAGAAAACGCAAATGCTAATTTAGAAAATTTAGCAGTAGAACATGGATCATTAATTCCAGAATTTAATACAAATGTTACAAATTATAAAGTAGAAGTAAGTAATAATATAGAAAATGTAAATGTTTTAGCTGTACCTGAGAAAATAAATGCAAATGTTAAAATTAGAAAAAGTAATAAATTAGAAATAGGAGATAATGTAGTAGAAATCATCGTAACTGCTGAAGATAATATTACAAAGAAAAAGTATATAGTTACAGTCCATAGAAGAAATAATGAAGAAGAAGAGAAAACAGAAGAGCATAGGGAAGTTCAAGCAGAAAAACTATCGACAATTTTACAACAAAACAATAACATAAATGATAATTCTGAAGAAATTAGAGAAGAAACCAATAATAAAACTCCAATAAATGAAGAAAAAAGAAATAAAAATGAAAATATATATGTTTATATTTCAGCAGGAATAGTAATTGCAATAATAATTATATTTATATTATATAAAAAAAGAAAAAATAAGTAAGAACAAAAAATTGAATAATAAATATTTAAAGTTAAATATTTAATTAATAAAAGTAAATCAAAGAAAAATAATAAACAATAATAGAAAATATTTTTAGTAAAAAAATGAGAAAATAAATTTAAGATTAAAAATATTATAGGTCAATTGAAAAAGTTAAAAATACCAAAAAGAATCAATCTTATTAGTGAGATTGATTTTTTTAGTATTTCATGGTAAATTAGTAGATAGATGAATTTTTTATAAATAATTATTTTAAATAATGAATATTAAAAAATATTTTTATCTAATAATAAAAAATTATATATAAAGGAATTTTGTCATGGAAAGTATACCAGTTGAAAAAAATAAAGAATACATAGTAGATATAATTGATAATGGATTTGAAGGAGAGGGAATTGCAAAGATAGATGGATATACTATCTTTATTGATGGCGTAATAAAAGGAGAAAAGTGTAGAATACTAATTGTTAAAGTTACTAAGTCACATGGCTATGGAAAATTAATTGAGGTTATAGAAAAGTCTAAATATAGAGTAGAAGCAGATTGCACTACATATAAAAGGTGTGGAGGATGTAACCTAAGACATATAGAATATAATAAAACATTAGAGATGAAAAGAGACGTAGTACAAAATTTAGTGAATAAAATATTGGAAAATAAGATAACAGTAAGAAATACAATTGGAATGGAAAAGCCATACTATTATAGAAATAAAGCACAATATCCATTTGGAATTAATAAAAACGGAGATAAAACTTTTGGTATATATGCTAAAAGAACCCATGAAATTATTGATATAGATGACTGTAAGATACAAAATCCCATTTCTAAGAAGATTGCAACAGAAGTACTTGAGTTTGTAAAAGAAAATAACGTAAATGTGTATAATGAAGAAACAGGAAAGGGACTTTTAAGACATTTAATAGTAAAAGTTGGTATAAAAACTAATGAAGTTATGTGTGTTATAGTATTAAATGAAGAAAAGTTTGAAAAAGAACAAGAGCTTGTTAAGCTGTTAATTGAAAAATTTAATAAAGATGACAAAAATGAATTCAAAATACAAACAATTGTAAAAAATATTAATACTAAAAATACAAATGTGATTTTAGGAGATAAAAATATTGTATTATATGGAGATGGATATATTAAAGATAAATTGGGAAATTATGTATTTAAAATATCTCCTATGTCATTTTATCAAACAAATCCTATACAAACAGAGGTATTATATAATAAGGCAATTGAAGCGGCAAAACTTAAAAAAAGTGATGTTGTGTTAGACCTTTATTGTGGAATTGGAACAATTGGTATATATGCATCATCTTTTGTAAGTAAAGTTTATGGTATAGAAATTGTAGAGCAAGCTATAGAAGATGCAAAAGAAAATGCTATGATAAATAATATAGAAAATATTAAATTTAAATGTGGTGCAGTAGAGAATATATTAGAGGATTTAATAAAAGAGGAAAATATAGCGCCAAACATTGTATTTGTAGATCCACCAAGGAGAGGGCTAGATAAAAACACTATAGATAATATTTTAAAATTAAGACCTGAAAAAGTGATATATATTAGTTGTAATCCAGCAACTATGGTAAGAGATATAAATATGATGGAAGGAGAATATCAAATAAAAGAAATTCAGCCAGTAGATATGTTTCCTTATACATCGCATGTTGAGTGTTGCTCGGTGCTATATCTAAAAAATTCGATACAATAGTTAAATTTACTGCATTTGAGAATTTTTGTAGTTTTGAGAGAAAAGGCAAAAATAAGGTTAAAAGAGTAGAAAATAATAAAATTAAAGTAACGATAGAAGTTGATATGGTGTGCGGAGTAGTATAAATTAATATTGACAATGTCAACGATTTGTCAACGAAAAATAAGAATGTTTGGAGATAAAACTTAATTGGAAGTGTTTGGAAAAGCACTTTCTTTTTTTGAGTTTTTGTGATAACATATAAAAAATAAATAGTAAGGAAAATAGTATGAAGATAGAATTAGTAGATATTGATAATGCTTTGAAATATTATCAAATAAACGATATAAATTATAAAAATAAATGTTATAAATGTATAGAAGATATAAATACAATAGAAGATTTTAATATTAAAACAGAAGAAATTTATAATATTTTATATAATGATAAAACATTTAAAATAGATACACTTTGGAAAAGGCAGAATATGGTAGAATTTTTTGGAGAACAATATAATCCTTTTGTAACAAGCGTCTTAGTATTATTAGGCTATAAATTACATGAAAAAAATATGATAAATAAAAATTATAGCAATATACAGGAAGAATTATATAAGAAAAGAGTTACAGAGGCATTAGTTAATGATATTTATGTTAGAGAATTAGAAAGTATTAGAATTTCACAAATGATATGGGCAGCATATTTTATTAATACAAAGTTAATTGAAGTTGGAAGATTACAATATGAAAAATGTGAAAATCATATAAAAATACACATACCTTCTGGAGATAAATTGGAAATAGAAAAAGTATTTAATTCGATTAAAGAGTCTAAATTAGAAATTGAAAAATACTTTGATTTGAAAGATCCAGAATATCACTGTGATTCTTGGTTATTAAGTAATCAAATAAATGATATTATTGATTCTAATTCTAATATTGCTAAATTTTATAATTTATTTGAAGTGCAAGATGGACCAGATGCCCAAAAAGACATATTAAATTTTGTTTTTAATATGCAAGAGTGTGATGATTATAATAATTTATTAGAAGATACATCTTTACAAAGATTATTAAAAAAACAATTACTTGAAAATAAAAGTATAAAAATAGGATGGGGAAAATTAAAAAAAGAGTTGCTTTAAATTCTCCACATACTGTGTGACGAATTGAGTTGGTCGCATTACAAAAAAGATAAAGAAGAAGAGGAAATAGAATATGAGAATAGGAATTGATATAGATAATTGCATATCTAATTTTGATGATACATTATTAAAAGAATATTTAAAACATGATAAAGAGTTAAGAAATACTGGAATTATAAATAAAAATCCAGAATATTTACGAAAAGGAATGTTTGACTGGACAGAGGAAGAAGAAAGCAGTTTTTATCATGCAAATATTGAAGATTTTGCAATAAAACTAAGACCAATAGAAGATTCAGTATACTATATAAGGAAATTAAAAGAAGATGGACACGAAATATATATTATAACTGGAAGAAATAATGGAGAATATATAAATCCTAAGGAATTAACAACACAATGGTTAGATAAATATAATATTGTCTATGATAAACTAATATTTACAAATGCTTATGACAAACATGCAAAAACAGAAGTATGTTTAGAAAATAATATAGATTTAATGATTGAAGATAGTACAAGAATAAGCTTAGATTTAATAAACAATGGTATTAAAGTTTATACAATGAATACAAGATATAATCAAAAAGAACAAACATTAGATAGAGTTTCAAAGTGGAAAGAAATATATGAAAAAATATCTAAATTAAATAAAAAAAAGATAACAAAAAAAGTAAATGTTATTTTAGATACAGATATATATAATGAATGTGATGACCAATTTGCAGTGGCTTATTTATTAAAATCACAAGACAAATTTAATATTGAAGCTATTACAGTAGCACCATATCATCATGATAATAATATATCAATAGAAGAAGGAATAGATAAGAGTTATGATGAAATCATAAAAATATGTAATTGGTTACATTTTGACTGGACTAACAAATTATTTAAAGGTTCAACAGACTATTTAGAAAATGACTATAATGAAGAAAATGGTGCAGTAAACAAAATTATTGAGATTGTAAATAAAAATGCTAAAACTTATATTTTAGCAATAGGAGCAATAACAAATGTAGCATTAGCAATAAAGAAAGAGCCTAAAATAATTAATAAAATTGAAGTTATTTGGCTTGGAGGACATAGCTTTTTAAGTAAAGACAACAAAGAGTTCAATTTTAAACAAGATGTTCAAGCAGTAAGAAATGTTTTTGAATCAAAAGTAAAATTAACTATTATACCTTGTAAAAATGTGGCTTCAAATTTAAGAACATCAATATATGAACTAGAACATTTTTTAAAAGGAAAAAGTGAATTATGTGATTACTTATGCCAAAGATTTTATAACGATGGTGTACATGGCATCCAAGAAAGAAGAGTAATTTGGGATATTAGCGTTATAGCCTATATGATTAATAAAGAATGGTTTGATACAGAAGAAGTTAGTTGCCCAAATATTAATAATGATACATCTTATGAACTAACAACAAAAAATCATAAAATAACAGTAGTTAATTACTTGAATGTTGATAAAATATACAGAGATTTATTTGAAAAATTAGGGGTTTAAAATGAATTTGAAATATGTTGATTATTTTTTAGTAAATAACAAAAGATTTGTAAAGAACATTTATTATAACTCATTTGATAAAGAAGAAAGATTTCCATTTTGGCTTTTAAAAAGATGTGCTAGAGAAGATAATGTGGAATTTAATGTAATATACAATAAAATATAGAAATGTGATATTAAGTATTGAAAAAGCAAGCGAAGAATGCAATGATAACAAATTAAAAAGAAAAGAATTTTATTTAAGGAATGG
>ENA-OPTB01002643-OPTB01002643.1-human-gut-metagenome-genome-assembly--contig:-NODE-2643-length-11035-cov-1.907832_pt1 | contig 11035 bp, 9 predicted proteins | sample MGYA00241810_ERZ501911 | MGnify/ENA primary metagenome ERZ501911 (study PRJEB25962, sample SAMEA2042304) | human gut metagenome | biome: human gut; feature: human-associated habitat; material: faeces... | reverse complement strand
GGTTGGTGTCGCAGTCGGCGTCGCGGTTGGGGTCGCAGTCGGCGTTACAGTCGGCGTCGCGGTTGGTGTCGCAGTCGGCGTTGCGGTTGGAGCCTGCGTTGGCGTTGCGGTCGGCGTCACTCCTACAGAGATATTTTTCTCTATGCTCTGCCCGGATGAAAGATGTGTCACTTTCAGCACCAGATTTCCATCCATTTTATATAAGATCAGAGCAAGTCGTATAAGGTCTCTGCTGTCATCCCCCAATGTACTTTCATCCCAGTCTAAAAAAGCATCCTCTTCCAGATCTATTTCCCCACCATCGGATTTTTTCAATGTAAACTCAAAGTCGTTCAATAATTCCAATATACCCGGCTTGTAGGACTCTCCTTTTTTATTTACAAATTCAATGGGATAATAGTATTCCTCTCCGGTCTGACGGATGGTATCAGATCCCCCTTTCCATTCAAAATTCTGAAAAGCAGTATCATCTGCCGTCTGTTTCTGTACCACCCATTGTATTTTTTCATCTGTGGTCTGCCTCTCCAGTGTAAAATCCGTATACTGGGTTCCCTCAATGGTAAAATTCCCGGTTGAGTCCTTTCCGGCCTCTACATAAACATGCCCCTCTACAAACCTTGCCACGCTTTGTGCCCCGTTGGTGTTCAATCTGGTCAGTCCGCTGACGATACCTGCCACCCGGAGCGTCTGTTCATTTCCAATCAAAACAGCACCGCAGGATTCTCCTGACTGGGCCGCTGCCCCTGCAAAATCTCCTGTCACCACCGGATCCCCCGTCATGACACGAAAATCCAGTACCGCATTTTTCTCTACTGTCACATTGCCTGCTTCAAATGTACTGTCCTTGGGAATGATCACTCTGGCCCCCTTTTCCAGTACTAATTCATCTACACCGTCAAGATCGATTGTATCGCTATATACATCCTCCTGGATCGTAACAGACAACTTTCCTGTGTGACCGGCTGTGTCAAACTGTGTCACATTATTTTTTTTACCCAGTTTGACCGACACGTCTCCCTCCAGGCCAAATCCGTCCGCTCCGGCTGTGTGGATCACCGTATCGACTAATTTTCCATCCAGTTCGATGTCCACAGGCATCTTGCTGTTCTTCCAGTAATCTCCTGCATATATCGCCGAAAGTCTGGTCTGATCCGTCGGATGGATCACCTTGATCACCGCATGGTTTCCCAGGATGCCGTCTGTTCCCTTGTACGCGCCGCCGCTGATATAAGGTCTTATATCATCTTGCAGAGAATTTGTCCCAAGTTTTGTATTTACACCATCTAACACCAGCGTGTGGCCGGCCGCATAAATGGTTGTACTCCTGCCTCCGGATGTCACCATTTCCAGATGCATATTTTTAAATGTAACATCGGCACCTAACTGGATCGTTGTCCGTGTCAAAAGCGTCGCTTCCTCTGTATCCCCTGTAATCGTAATATCTTTATTGATAAAAAGTGGTTTCGGTGAAGCGTCCTCTTCTACATCATAGTGGGTAAATTTTACCGTTCCCAAAAGCACCAGTGTCTGCCCGGACTGAATCTGCTTCAAAGCCGTCCGGATATTCTGATACGGGCTGGATACAGTTCCATCTCCCACTCCCAGTTCTCCTTCCCCATCACTTACATATACTTTCAGACTTTCTTCCGCATCACTGGCTGTCACCGTTACCGGTGCCCACAAATTTAAGATCAATGCCAATATCAGACATACTACTCCTGTTTTTCTCATTTCATCACTCCTTGTTGTATTTGTTGTATTTTCTTGTGTTTCGTCTCATGTATAAAATTCCTGTTACATCTGCCATCACCCATCCAATCGGGATCGCCACCCAGATACCTGTCTCCCCGAAAAAAGGAGCCAGCATATATGCCAGTGCCACTCTCATTCCCTGCCACACATCTTCCGGCACTCTTAAAAATGTCAGGATTGGCTCCCATACTCAGCTTCTACCTTTGATAAAACCAGATTTTTTTATCTACTAAGGATTCTCCCTCATAAACCAGCCGCAGACTGAAAAATCGTTTTTCCTCTTCCAGAAATAATTTAAGAAAAATAGCGTCCCCCTCCCAGGTAGGCAGTGATGGGACTTTTTCTTTTTCGATCCACTGAAGATCTCCTTCGTTGCACTCCGCCAGCTGTCCTTCAAAGGCATCGGCATGAAATAAACACATCAGTTCCTCCTCTTCACACTGGTTACTGATAAAAGTCACGATCCCCTTAAACTGATAAGAAGTAAGGGTCAGCCCCGTCTCTTCTTTTACCTCCCTGAGCAGACATTCCTCCGGGCTCTCCCCCCATTCAGCGTGGCCTCCCACACCGATCCATTTGCCTTTACTGATGTCTTTTTCCTTTTTGGTCCGATGCAGCATCAGATATTTTCCATCCTGCTCAATGTAGCAAAGCGTTGTCATCTTCATGTACTTTTTTTCCTCCTGCTCTGTAAAAAAGATCCTGTTTCGTAAATTATAGGATGGATGAAACATATTTGCAAGGTTTTCTCTCTTTCCAGCGTTTCTTTTAATAACAATAAAAATTTTAGGAGGGATTCACTATGAAAAAAAGAACATTTATCTCAAAAACAACCGCTGTCCTTTTAAGTTTATCCGTGGCAGCAGGCAACCTTGCTCTCGATCCATCTACCAGCCTTGGTGCCGCCAGACATACCAAAAAGTATACCTTTTCCAACGCAGAAAAAGTGGAAAAAGCTTTAACCGGGGAAAAATCCGGAGCCTATGTATACTATCTCAACAAGTCCGCCCTGATGCGTGTAAAAGGAAGCAAAAAGCCGGAGAAAATCGCCACCGGAGTAAAACAGTTTAACGTGCAGGAAAAATACATCTATGTCTTGAAAAAGAAAAATAACACTCTGTACCGGATCACTATAAAAAATCCGGCAAAACAAAAGAAACTTATTTCTTCCTGCAAAGAACTGTTGGGTGTCAGTTTTTCCCACATTACCTACCGGCAGAAAAAAGGAATATACAGCACCAATCTGCGAGGCAAAAAAGCGAAAAAACTGGTGTCTTCAAGCCTTCTGTCCAATGGATACAAATACTACAAAAGTTCCGTTTTCTATGTAGAAAAAGAGAAAGACAGCAGCGGCAGAATTACCGGCGTACGGATCCAGAATATTGATTCTTACGGCGATAAAGATGCTTCTAACCTGAAATTAACCAAAAATTATAATATTTCTTTTTTCATGGAAGGGAAAAACCTGCTCCTGTCGGCGGCAGAACCATCCGCCCCTTCCAGACCTATTCTGTACCAATATGAAGATATCGAAGGTTGTTTTAATAAATACTCTGCTGCAGAAGAACACTCTTATGCATCCCGCATAGGAATCGATACGGCTGGTATTATTCCGGAAAACAAACATGGTTATCATGTTTTAACCGATCTGTCTGCCGGCTACCGGGTAAAATATATTTTTTCCAAAAAAGGAATTTATTTGCGCTCCGTGAAAGCACCGAAAGGATTCAGCAAAACCAAAACCGATATCCAGTTAAACATAAAAGACTATTCCATTTATGTAAAATATCAGTGCGGAAAGAAAACAGCTTATAAAATTTACGACATCCAGTCAATCCTGCTCAAGAAAAACAGTCTCTTAACTACAGGTGGAGCCATTTTTTATGCCGATGAACAATGTAATATCTACTACCGCCTAAATGGAAAAGAGCATGTTTTCATCTCTTCACAACAGATGGCACAGTGTACGGAAGATGCTCTTGGCGAAGGCGCAAACTGCCTGGTGGGCGAACTGCCTGTCATTTTGAAAGCCTGGCGCAAGAAAAACCGTATCTACTTTTACTGCTATGTAGATGTAGAGGAAAATATCATCATGAGAAGCTATTACATTGTCAGCCAGAAAACAAACGGCAAGGGATTTGACTATGAGTACCAAAAGACAGATCAGGTCATTATATGATCCCTGCAAAAGCAGATTTCAACTCCGATCTCCGTCTTGCAGTTTTGCCCCCTTTTTGATATAATTAAATATCAAATTAAATACATGTTTGACGGAATATACTACTTTCCGGAAAGGAGTTCTCATGAAAGATAAAAGAATCGTTGTTGCTCTTGGAAGAAATGCTTTTGGCGAAACATTTCCTGAGCAGAAAAAAAATGTAAAAAAAGCAGCTGAGGCTATCGCTGATCTGGTTGAGCAGAAATATCAGGTTGTTATCACTCATTCAAACGGCCCTCAGGTGGGTATGATCCAGACTGCCATGACTGAATTTGCCCGTCTGGATAGCCGCTACACCGTGGCTCCTATGTCTCTGTGTGGTGCTATGAGCCAGGGCTATATCGGTTATGACCTTCAGAATGCGATCCGTACCGAACTGTTGAACCGTGGTATCTTCAAACCGGTTTCCACTGTGATCACCCAGGTTCGTGTAGATCCATTTGACAAAGCATTCAATCATCCTACCAAGGTGATTGGACGAACCATGTCCAAAGAAGAAGCGGAAGCAGAAGAAGAAAAAGGAAATTATGTGGTAGCAGAAGGTGACGGATACCGCCGTATCATCGCTTCTCCACAGCCGGTAGATATTTATGAAATTGATGCCATCACCGCTTTGCTGGATGCCGGACAGTTAGTTATCGCTGCCGGTGGCGGTGGTATTCCGGTTATGGAACAGGGTACTACACTGAAAGGTGCCAGTGCCGTTATTGAAAAAGACTACACAGCAGCCAAATTGGCAGATATGGTAGATGCATCCCACTTGATGATCCTCACTGCCAGAGAATATATGACCACCAAAGACACCGATGAAAAGCTGGAAAAAATCTCTGTTTCTGATGCCATTAAATTGATGGATGAAGGAAACTTTGATCCTATCACCACGCTTCCAAAAGTAGATGCCTGCGTTTCTTTCGTATCTTCCGGAGAAGGCAGAACCGCTATCATTACTAAACTGGAAGAAGCTTATCAGGGAATCAAAGAGCGAATCGGCACGATTATCAAATAATCATTCTTAATAAATCCAAAAGAAGTCCATTGGTGAAAACCAATGAACTTCTTTTTTTATTTGTTTCTCCAAACACCTTTTTTGTAATAATAAAAAGACAATCCTGTAGATAATACCCATCCCACCGGCCAGGCAAGCCAGATTCCTATGCTGCCCCAGATTCTTGAGAACACAAAGGCCAGGATCACTCGCAGGATCAGATCTGAAAAGGTAGATACCATAAAACTGCGGATGGCACTACCGCCTCTGAGCAGTCCGTCGGCAATCAGTTTAATGGAAATAGCAAAATAAAACGGTGACAAGATTCTGAGATATAAAACACCTGTTTTCATTGCTTCCCCGGATGTATTCTGTAAAAATAGCGACATGGCCCATTTTCCTGTGACAAAATATCCCAGTACAAAGAACACACCGATGCAGACAGCCATCAAAATGCCGGAGTGAAATCCCTTTTCCACCCGCTCTTCCTTACCTGCTCCCAGATTCTGGGCTGTAAAATTGGATACACCGTTTCCCAATGTCGAAAATGAAGTAATAGCAAAATTATTTAACTTCACGGCGGCCGAATATCCGGCCAGTACACCGGAACCGAAGCTATTGACCAGTCCCTGGATAAAAAGATTTCCTACGGATACAAAACTCTGCTGTAAAATACTTGGTATCGCAATGAAAGCAATCTTTCCCAGCATAGATTTGGAAAACAGGGCAATCTTTCTGCCCTGGGTGTCAATAGCAGCCACTCTTTTCCGTAAAGTAATAAGTGCCAGTACACAGGCAATGCCCTGTGCAATAAAGGTAGCCCAGGCAACTCCTGCCACACCCCAGTGGAAAGAAATCACAAATAAAAGATCCAGTAAAATATTTCCAATGGATGATCCGATCAAAAACACCAGGGGTGTCCTAGAGTCTCCTAAGGATGTAAACACGCCGGTAGCCACATTGTATAAAAACAAAAAAACAAGACCGGCAATGTAAATATTTAAGTACAGTTTTCCCTGATCAAAAATATTGGCCGGCGTATTCATAACATGAAGCAGAGGCCCTGAAACGACCAGCCCAATCCCTGTCAGAAAAATGGATAACACAAGAGAGGCAAGAATCGTCGTAGAGACAGCTGTCTTCATTTTGCGCATCCATCCACCGCCAAAATACCGGGAGATAACGACAGAACACCCTACATTACTGCCTACTGCTATGGCCATAAAGATCATAGTGACCGGAAAGATCAGAAACATGATCGTGCCGGTGCTTCCCACCGCCGCCAGCGCCTGATTGCCCACAAATTTTCCCACGATCACGGCGTCTGCCATATTATAAAACTGCTGAAATACAACACTGATAAACATAGGTAGTGTAAACTTCCATAACACAGAATTTACCTTTCCTTCTGTCAGATTGGTAACCATTTTAACTTACGCCTCTTTCACTCTTTAATTTTGCTTCCTTACGATCTTATACTCATCATCGGACTGGTAAAAAGGACAGGTCTGATAGGAAGAACTTAAGAATCGGGCCATTTCATCTTCATCCAGATTCACTTCACATTCTCCATATCCATCCTCGTCCAACACATAAAATGCACAAAACTCGCAGTTTGTAACCATCTCTACACCCCCCATATCTGAGAATAAGCCGGATTCAATACTCCCATGTCCATCAATTTGTGAAGTCCTGTGTACCGCAGTGACCGCACCGTGTCCTCCGTCACACTGCCAAGGCCCGTCTCCTGGCCGGAAAGGGACAGGATAGCCTGTCTGCGCAGTGCCAGGCGGCATTGTAATTCTCCGTTTAACACTTCCTGCCCCTGTCTGGTAATGTCAAAATCATCCAGTGCATAGGTCAGTGAACTTCCTTTCAACATGTCTTTCACCAGACCGCTTCCCTGAAATTTATATTCTTTGTTCCAATTACCGGATATCGCAATGCTTCGTTCTACCGGATCATAAGTCTGTTTCAGATAGAAACTTTTCTGCTCTTCTCCCCATGGAAAAGATAGGGAGACAGACTGCTTATAAGTATCTTTGCAGCTTTCTTTTTGCACATAACGGACAGCCGCCTTTCCATCTGCTCCTGTCACCGTGATGGATTTTGTATTATTTTCCTTCTTGTCAGTAAACTTTATCTGTACCGCTCCTTTTTCTGCCCAGGAAATACGGACGGACTTTAACTCACCCTCTTTGCTTGTCATTCTCACAATGAGGGGTTCTTTCTTCTGGATTCCCGACTGTAACCACTGCTTTACCCTGCTTTCAACATCGTATGCAGGATCTTTGTGACTGGCGTTTACCAGAGAAATAAATTCCGTTTGTCCTTCTAAAAACTGGATCAGGTCATCTGACAATGTCTCCACTCCGTCTGGATCCAATGTTAATTTGTATTTTTCTCCCTTGGCGTTACTGGATTTTTCAAAATGAAGTTCATCCTCTACACCGGATGCATTCTCTGTCACATAAGTTCCCAGATCTGTCAGAAAGGACGCTGCATAAGTCCAGTTCATCCGCTGAATGCGCAGGCTGTCTGATTCTTCTGTGAACACAGTGTCCGGCATACACTCCGGCAGGGCATAGGAGACTTCATCCTTCCCGGCATACATTTCACCGCTGAGCAGATTCTTTCCGCTTTGCAGTACCACCGTGCCCCGGCATTTTTTATTCATCACATCGGTCTGTGCATTGGTGCTCAACGACAGATCCTGTGAGACAACCGCTCCCTCCTTATATGCTGCCGGAATCCATTCTTTGATAAGAGCAGAAGAAGACACCTGGCTGAGTCTGACATTAGCCTCGCTCTGTCCTGTCAGACAATTTGTCAGAAGATCCTTTACCCCCAGTGATTCATTATACTGGGAACCGGCAAGTTTGTCCGGCAGCTGCTGTAAAAGATTGACTGCTTCCACCTTGGGATCTCTTACTTTCCTTTTTACATAGATTCCTGCCACTGCGATGGCCGCCACCGACATCATGGCTGCCCCTATCACAAGAATTTTCCGTTTATTCATTGTTCTATCCTTTCATCGTCCTGTTGCTCATTATCTTATTTACCACTTTAATGGATATCCATGCCATACAGGTGCCAAGCACCATTCCAGCCAGCACATCTGTAGCATAGTGTACGAAAAAGTACAGTCTGGATACTGCAATCAGTACCGCTGTCACATAAGCCACGATTCCCCATCTGCGGTCCCAGGAAAAAATACAGACCGCCCCGGCAAAAGAAGCTGCGGTGTGTCCGGACGGAAAGGAAAAATCCTTCGGAATTGCAATGAGCATTTCCAGATCCTCCCGTCTCCAGCAGGGTCTTGGTCTGGCCACTAAGTTCTTCAATGTTATATTACAGCTTAACAGGCACAAGACAAGAGCGCCTGCCAGGATGATCCCTGCTTTTCTTGTTTTCTTAAAAAGCAGCAGCAACACGGCTGCCAGGATCCAGACAGCCCCGCCTTCCCCTATAGTGGTAAAAAATTTCATAATAACCGTAAGCACTGGATTATGTAACGGTTGAAACAATTCAATCGTGCCGGCATCCAACCATTCTATCATTTTTTCTTCTTTGCCTTTCTGACTATAACTTTACATACTTTTTTCTTCTTGCCATAATATACGGTGATCTTTACTTTTCCCGCCTTCTTTCTGGCTTTTACAACACCTTTTTTATTAACTGTAGCAATCTTTTTATTAGAAGATTTAAACCGTATCTTTCCCTGCACGCGGGATGGCCACACCCTACGAACAGAAAGCTTAAATTTCTTTCCTGTTTTTAATGTCTTTTTCGTCCTGCTCAGGCGGAAAGATGTGATCTCCGCCAAATAATTTTTTACCTCTTTCTGCGTCACATCCCGGTACAGAGAGGAATAATCGAACAGCACATAGCCCTCTGTATTTCCTTTACGGATCTCTTTGATCATATCTGCCAGATTGCGGGAAGAACTAAGCCAACCCGGATCCAGTTCCAGTTTTCCCCCGGCCCGCTCCAGTGCCAGACCAATGTACATCGGGATGTCCCGTTTGTTCATCTGACGCCACTGAGCCAGTTTCTTTGAAAAATAAGCAGTCTTTTTGCCATTTTCCAAATACTGGTTAGTCCAGTATATCTGTGGAATGATATAGTCCACATAGCCTGGATTGGACAGCCATGTCTCCACATCTGCTCCGATCTGGTGGCAGGAAGTAGGATTTCCCGCCGGACTGATACCAAATAACAATCGGCTGCTTTTTGCTTTCACGGTACTATGGACCTTTCGTACCATTTTATTCACAGCGGACATCTTTTCTGCCTTTGACAGTTTCTTATATTTTTTCTCATTGTTCGGGTAAAAATAGTCATCAAAATGTATTCCATCCACTTTGTATTTATTTATGATCTCTTTTACCTGGCTTACGATCCGGTCAGTAGTGGCATCTTCTGCCGGATCCAGCACTTTCTTGAAAGTCACACGATACGGGTTCATCCACGCGTGGAATTTTAACCCATAGCGGTGAGCTGTGTCAATCAATATTTTCAGCGGATCGTAGGACGGTGCTCCCTTTCCTTTTGTAAAACGCTCACTCCATCCTACCACTTTGGATGGATAGATGGCATCATCAAAAGAGCGTACATGAAAATACACCGTATTACATCCATTGGCCTTTACTTTAGCAAATACACTGGCCGCATTGGCTCTGAACTGGCTTTCACTCATAGTTCCCACTAAGCCCAGATCCTCATATTCAAAGGCTGAGATCCAGACTCCTCTGGTAGAAAGGGTGCCTGCCTGGGCTTTCGTATCATTTCCTGCCCCTGCTGCCACACAAAACAAAATCATCGCTATCCACAAAATCCATTTTCTTTTCAATCTTCTCACTCCTGATTTCTTAATCTTATTTCCATTGAGACATGTACAATTCTTTGTAAAAACCACCTTTTGCCAGCAGTTCTTCATGATTTCCCTGCTCCAAGACCATACCGTCTTTCATCACCAGTATTTTATCGGCCCTCAAGATTGTTGACAGACGATGGGCTACCACAAAACTGGTTCTTCCCTTCATCATGGTCTCAAAAGCTTCCTGGATCTTCATCTCTGTACGGGTATCAATGGAGGAAGTGGCCTCATCCAGTATCAGCATCGGTGGAAGGCATAACATAACTCTGGCAATACACAAAAGCTGCTTCTGCCCTGCTGAAAGGCTGCCGCCATCTTCTCCCAATACTGTATCATATCCTTTTGGCAATTTTTTGATAAAAGCGTGGGCGTGGCTGTCCTTTGCCGCCTGTATGATCTCTTCTCTGGTGGCCTCAGGCCGTCCCATAGCGATATTTTCCGCTACACTTCCACGCTTCAGCCATGTTTCCTGCAATACCATACCATAATTATTTCGAAGACTCTTTCTTGTCATATCATTGACTGGCACTCCGCTCACACGAATCGTTCCGCTGTTTGTATCATAAAAACGCATCAAAAGATTGATCAGTGTCGTTTTTCCGCATCCGGTCGGACCGACGATTGCTACCCTCTGTCCCGGTTTTACAGAAAGATTAAAATCCTCGATCAGTTTCTGTTCCGGCACATAAGAGAAAGATACATGCTCTAACGCCACATGACCGTCTGCCTCCTCTAAGTTCACTGCATCCGGCGCATCCGGAACTTCCGAAGGCTCCTCCATCAATTCAAACACCCTCGCTGCACATGCCAGCGCATTCTGTAACTCTGTCACAACACCGGAAATCTCATTGAATGGTTTTGTATACTGGTTTGCGTAACTGAGTAACGCAGAAAGCTGCCCGACTGAAATACCTCCTGCAATTGCGGTAAATGCTCCTACCACGCCAACGACTGCATACACCAGACTGTTGACAAACCGGGTTGCAGGATTTGTGATACTGGAAAAGAAAATGGCTCTCAAAGAACATTTCTGTAACCTGCCGTTGATCTCATCAAACTTTTCCAGCGCTTCATCCTCATGGGAAAACGCCTGAACAACCTTCTGGTTACCGATCATTTCCTCGATAAATGCGGTCTGTTCTCCTCTCGTCTCGGACTGTAATTTAAACATGGAAAATGTTTTCTTTGCGATAAAACTTGC
>ENA-OPTB01002636-OPTB01002636.1-human-gut-metagenome-genome-assembly--contig:-NODE-2636-length-11063-cov-12.470658_pt1 | contig 11063 bp, 7 predicted proteins | sample MGYA00241810_ERZ501911 | MGnify/ENA primary metagenome ERZ501911 (study PRJEB25962, sample SAMEA2042304) | human gut metagenome | biome: human gut; feature: human-associated habitat; material: faeces... | reverse complement strand
TTGCTAAACTCTTTGATGAAAATTTTTGGGTGACACGATGACGAAGTCAGGAAAAAATACACTTTCATTTAGGGCTATGGCTTCTTCAGTCGTTATAACTATAAAACGACCTGGAAATGAAAACTGCTCTATTGCATAAATATATTATTGGAGAAGCTACGGAAACCGAACAGAAAGAAGTGATAGAATGGATTAACGAATCACCTGAACACTTGCACCAATATACGACTCTGCGCAGACTGCATGACCTCACATTATGGAATATAAGTCCCCAAATAGAAGAACATAAAAACCAAAGACATATTCCATGGAGGAAAATAACCGATAAGGTACTGAAAATTGCAGCAATTATAGCACTCCTGTTTTTAGGAAATTATTATTGGTGGAATAAACAAAAAGAGACTGAAACCACACAATCAATCTATGTTCCTGCCGGACAACGAGCAGAATTGACATTAGCCGATGGTACAAAAGTATGGCTCAATTCACAAAGTAAGCTTACATATCCGGGAATATTCAATGATAAATACCGCAGTGTCAGACTTGATGGCGAAGGATATTTCGCTGTAAAAGCTGACAAAGACCATCCTTTCATTGTAAAAACCAAATGTTACGATGTACGGGTGCTGGGTACTGAATTCAATATAACAGCTTATACTTCAGACAACTCTTGGCACACCTCACTACTTACAGGCAGAGTTGAAATAACAGGAAAGAATACCTGCATGGAGTTAACCCCTAACACACAAGCCTATCTGCATGATGGCAAGTTGATAAAACAACCCATTGAAAATAAAGACTACTTCCGTTGGCGTGAAGGGCTTATCTGTTTCAACAATATATCCCTGGAAGATATGATAAAAAAGTTGGAATTATATTATAACATAAAAATCATAGTCAATAACCATCATATTCTTAACAACCACTATACCGGCAAATTCCGCACGGAAGATGGTATAGAACATGTACTACGTGTACTGAAACTGAAGAATCATTTTACCTATACAAAAGATGACACAAACAATATAATAACAATCAATTAACCATCTAATTCAGACAGCCTATGAAGAAAACAAAGAAGGAATAACCATCATTCTCAAAGAAATTTCAAACAAAAACCTAAATTTTAATACCAACAATTATGAATCATAATTTATATCAGGAGTTTAAACATTCATTTCAGATTATGAAGAATGCTTTTCTAGCGTTGTTTCTTTTTGTAGGAACAACGTATGCTACGGAATCATACTCTCAAAATACGCGTGTGACCGTAATTGTCAATCAAGCCTCTACCATTCATGTCCTCAGCGAAATAGAAAAGCAGACCGAGTATTTATTTGTATATGATACCAAGGATATTAACTTAAACCAGCTCGTTAATATACACGCAAAGAACCGTCCTGTTTCTGAAATCCTTGATGAGATGTTCAAGGGAACAGATATCCTATATGCCATGGAAGGGAAAAATATCATGTTAATGAAACATTCAAATAAGAATACACATGATATTGAACAACAGATGAAAGTATTAAAAGGAACGGTTACTGATGTAAAAGGTGAACCTATCATTGGTGCAAACATTAAAGTGGAAGGTACGAATATTGGTACAATCACCAATATGGATGGTCAATTTACACTCAATGTTCCCGAAAATGCAATTCTTCAGATTTCCTATATTGGCTTCATCAGCCAGAATATAAAGGTCGGCACAGACAAAAGCATCACTGTCCAGTTACAAGAAGATTCACAGTCTTTGGATGAAGTGGTGGTGGTGGGATATGGAACTATTCAAAAACGTTCAGTATCTACTTCTATAGGAACAGTTAAAGGGGATGAAATAGCAAATATGCCAACTTCAAATGTTTCACAAAGTTTAGTCGGAATGTCGTCAGGTATAACCATTCAACAAATTAGTGGTGAGCCTGGTGCTGCTCCAGCCATTCGCATTCGCGGTGCAGGTTCTATTAATAGTGGAAATGATCCTTTATATGTTATTGATGGTTACCCGACAACTGATGCAGAATTATTTAATAACATCAATCCAGCTGATATTGCTGATATTCAGATTTTAAAAGATGCTGCCTCCTCTGCTATTTATGGTTCAAAAGCAGGTAATGGTGTCATTATTGTTACTACTAAGCAAGGGCAGAGTGGAAAACCGAAGGTAAACCTTTCCACTCAAGTTGGATGGAGTCAGGCACAAAATTATGTTGACGTATTGGAGGCTGATGATTATTTGGATATGATTATCGAAGCCCGCACTAATAATGGTACAATTGATAATTTTCCACAATTATTGCGCATGCGTGAAACCGGAGACTACGTAAATACAAATTGGCAAGATGCTATCTTCCGTAATGCTTTAAACTATAGAGGTACAGCGACTATCACAGGCGGTAATGAAACAATAAAGTATAATTTCTCGACTAATTATCAAAATGAAGATGGAATCCTGCTAAACTCTTATTATCGCCGTACCGGCATTAAAGGTGGTTTTGAAGCTAAATTATCCTCAATAATAAAAATGGGTGCATCATTTAATATGACTTATAGCAAAAAGCGGATACAACAACCTACTAGAGGTAATACTGAAGACGTGACTGGAGTCATTGCACAAGCTTTATCTATGCCTCCTATTCTTCCTGTTTATCAAGCTAATGGAGACTATACTCAAATAGCTCAACATTATGCCGATTTAGGTTTGAATAATCAATTACGAAATCCGATAGCTAATTTATTAGAAAACCGTAATGACAAATGGACTATCCGTTCTATGGCTAACGCTTATTTGGAAATAAAACCGATAAAAGGCTTAACATTGCGTACATCAATGAACTTTACAACTAATTCAGCAAAACAAGACTATTATCAATCAGCTTATCTGTTAGGAAAAGCTTATACAGGTAATAAATCTACACCAGACATGAATAGTATTGACGGTTACCGTATTTCAGGTTTTGGTTATAACACCTACTGGTCTACTACGGCTACATACGATGCAATATTTAGTGAAAAACATCACCTCAATGCTGTTATTGGTTATGACTTTGAATACAATAGTGATTTTGAAGTACAACAAGACGACCGTACCGATGCAGACAATCCGATTGCCTATAATAATACGTCCATTACAAATGTCAATGGTGCAACTTTATGGAATGGGTCTTCTAAAAACTCTCTTTATGTATTTGATGCTATGTTTGCCCGTGTAGTTTATGATTACAACTATAAATATGTGCTTTCAGGTTCTATTCGTCGTGACCGATCCAGTAAATTTGGTCCTGATAAACGTGCTGGTTGGTTTTACTCAGGTTCGGTTGCTTGGAATATTACAGAAGAAGATTTTATGAAAGACATTGACTGGCTTAATATTGCTAAAATCCGTGCCAGTTATGGTGTTACAGGTAACGATCAGATTGGTAACGATTATGCATGGATTTCATCTATCAGCTCAGACCAAAATGTGATATTTGGTACGACAGCTTTACCAACATATTATCCAAGCGGTTATTCTAATCGTGAATTAGGTTGGGAAAAGAATGAACAATGGGATTTAGGATTTGACATAGGTGTATTCAACCGTTTAAGTTTGGTTATTGATTTATATAAGCGTACCAGTAACATTGTAATGCCAGCCAACATACCCAATTTCAATGGTATAGCAAGTAGTGTATATATGAATGCTGGACAAATAGAGAATAAAGGTATCGAAATACAACTTTCAGCTACTCCATTTAGAGGAGAGTTTAATTGGGAAACAACATTAAGTTGGTCAAAAAACGCCAATAAAATCCTTTCATTAGCCAACAATCAAACACAATTGGCCAATGCCAGTGCTGGTACAAAATGGAGGAACGTTATTCGTAATTATGTGGGTCGTCCGATGGGCGATATGTATATGTTAAAAGTTATAGGTACTTATAATACAGCCGAGGATTTAGCTAAATATCCTACAAATGGAACGCAAGATATCGGTGATTTAATTTTTGAGGATTATGATAAAAACAAAACAGTCAATGTTAATGATTACCAGTTAGTAGGGAATTATCAGCCAGATTTCACCTATGGATGGAATAATACCTTTACATATAAGAATTTTGATTTAAATATAAATATCGACGGACAAGTCGGAGGTAATGTCATTTATGCGGCTGCACGTGCATTTTCGTTAAATCGTTATGATGACAATGTACTGAAAGAATCCGGATTAGGACGTTGGAAATCACCTACAGACCCTGGTAACGGAACTTCCCATAAGGCTGGCACCAATAATTTGGGCAGCAATATCGGACCATCCACCAGATATTTATATGATGCCGATTTCCTACGTATCCGTAATGTCGCCTTAGGATATACTTTTCCTAAAAAAATCTGTAAGTCTATCGGCATTGAAAGCTTACGTGTGAGTGCCAATATTCAAAACCTATGGACATTTGACCGATATCCCGGTTATTCCGTAGAAGCCAATTATGAAGGTAATTCCGCTACCAACAATGGCGTAGACTTCGGAGGATATCCGATATCACGTACTTTTACATTTGGCCTTAATTTCAATTTCTAATTTCTATAACAATATATGAATATGAACACTATCAATAAATTGTTATCACTTGTGATAGCTTCAATCACAATGTCAGGTGTTTCTTCATGTAGTGACGATTTCTTCGACCGCTATCCTACTGATTCTATGCAAATGGAAACATACTTAAAGAATGACACAGAAATCCAAAATGTACTTTTAAATGGATATTATCATTTGCAGGGTATAACCTTGAATTCCATTTATGTTAACAGCATAGCCACAGACGAAGGATATGATTACAAGAAAAACAATGCGGTCAATCATATTAGCCTAAATGAATGTACATGGGATGCTACGTTAAGTATTACAAATGATATATGGGAATATTGTTTCAATATAATTAACCGCTGCAATAATGTTCTGCAACATTTAGAAAACGCTTCTGAATCAAATCATGTCCAGTTTGAAGGAGAAGCAAGATTCTTACGAGCATATGCTTATTTTACTTTAGTTAGACTATTTGGACCTGTACCTATTACAACAGAGCCGATAGACAAATATGCTACTCTTTATAATTACGACAGAAGCAGTACAGACGAGGTTTATACTTTAATTCAAGCAGATTTGGAAATAGCAATTCAAAATCTTCCATATAGTTATACCACTGAAGAAATGCAAGGACGGGCTACTAAGATTGCGGCATATACTATGCAGACGGATGTCTATATGACCTTAAAAGATTTTGTGTCGGCTCAAACATCATTGAAGAATATCATTGATTATGCTAATCAACATAGCGATAAATTGGGACTGGAAGAAGATGTACTTCAAATCTATGCGTCAAATAATCCGATAGGTAAAGAAGTTATATTTGCCGCCCAGTTTAATAATGGTGCAACAGTGGTGGATAACGAATTGATGGGACGTTGTATTCCCGCAGCCACACCTTCTACTCAACCAGCATATATTTACGCAGATGGAACCAATTCCACAATTACTACCTCACAAGGAACTAGCGTAATGCTAATGACATGGGAACTCTTTAATAAATTGAAAGAAAATCCTAATGACCAACGTTTTAATAAACTAACGTATGAAGGAATTTATGCTGAAGAGTTTGTCTCTACAGCTAGCAATGAAGTGAAAGTCACCGCAGAAGGGTATACTTACCTTCCTACGACATTGAAATATTTTGATTTTCAAAATGAGGGGTTGACAAATTGTGTTTCTGGTAATGATAATATAATTTATCGTTATGCTGATGTTCTGTTAATGTATGCTGAGTGCTTGAATAATAATGGTGATACTGATCAAGCGGCTAATTATCTTAATCAAGTAAGAAGTCGTGCCGGTATAGCCAATACAACAGCTACTACACAAGCAGAAATGGATTTAGCTATTGAAAATGAACGTATGCTTGAATTATGTTTTGAAGGTCATAGATGGTATGATTTAGTACGTAGAGACAGAATCACTCCTGTAATGGAAGCACACTATGCTCACCGTACAATAGGATTGAATGCTTCTTTACAGGCCAGTGACAATGGTATGACGGTAAGTGATGTGTCAGCTACAATTGGTACACCCGCGATATGGCAATGGTCTACATCTTCTGCTCCTGTTCTGTTTGGCATTCCTTATGATCAAATTCAACTTTCAAACAATTGGACTCAAAACGAACTATACTAACGTTATACTATTATATGACAATGAAACACTCACTTTTAGCCGGTGGCGTTTGTACCGCCGGCATCTTGCTGACCCAAGTAGGCTGTACCGGAAAGCCAGAGGCGCAAGCCGACACGCAAAGGCCGAACATTATTTTTATTTTGGCGGATGATATGGGATACGGCGACTTGTCTTGCTATGGGAATGAATATGTGCAGACACCCAACATCGACCGGCTGGCTGAAACAGGGACACGCTTCAACCAGTGTTATGCAGGAAGCGGCATCAGTTCGCCTTCCCGTTGCGCCTTGATGACGGGGCGTAATACCGGCAATACCCGTATCCGTGACAATACGTGTACAGCCGGAGGCATTGCCGGAGTCAAAGTCAATCCCAATGGAGACTCTACCATTGTTCGACGGGCTAATCTGCTGCCTCAAGACACTACGATTGCGACGGTGCTGAGTGCGGCGGGTTATCGCACGTGTTTGGTGAACAAATGGCATTTGGACGGCTACGACAAAGGCGCGTCACCCAACCATAGGGGATTCGATGAGTTTTACGGTTGGACCATTTCCACCGTGCATAGCAATGCGCCGTATTATTATCCGTATTACCGCTTCCATGGCGATTCGCTTATCCATATACCTGAGAATGCAGACGGGAAACACGGCATTCATAACAACGACCTGAGTACCAACGATGCCATCGCTTTCATCCGACGTAATCAGGATAATCCGTTCTTCTTGTATTTAGCTTACGATGCGCCTCATGAGCCTTATAACATTGATCAGACGGCTTGGTATGACGGGCAAGAAACATGGATGCCGGATACGAAACGTTATGCTTCGTTAATCACTCACATGGATGCCGCTATCGGACGATTGCTTCACGAACTGGACAGTTTGGGCTTGCGCAAGAATACATTAATCATTTTCGCTTCCGACAACGGGGCAGCCCAGCAAGCTCCCATTAAGGTATTGAATTGCAACGCCGGTTTCAAGGGGCGCAAGGGTATGCTTTACGAAGGCGGCATCCGTGTGCCTTTCATCGTAAACCAGCCCGGTACCGTCCCGATACAAACATTAAATAACATTATCTATTTCCCGGACATGATGCCTACCTTGGCAGCTTTAGCCGGAGGAACAGCTTATTTGCCGCAACAGTTGAACGGAATGGATATCTCCCCCTTGTTTTATGGGCAGCAGGTTGATACCGACAACCGCTTGCTTTATTGGGAATTTCCAGGCAAACAACGTGCAGCCCGTAAAGGGGATTGGAAATGCGTTACCATAAAGCCCAATGCTCCTTTGGAACTTTACAACTTGAGAAAAGACCCGCAGGAGACAACTGATTTAGCCGCTCAATACCCTGAACTAGTGAAAGAATTTGATGCGGAAATGCAAAAGATGCACGTCCCTACCCCTAATTGGCCGCAGCCGGGAGAAACATTCGGAAAAACGGACAAAGTGCTGTTTTAGATTTTTTCAATAGATGGCTTTAGTATAGATTAATTCACATTGTTTTCGAAGAGGGTGCTACGGAATGATGCACCCTCTTTTCCTATACTATGCGCGCTATCAGTTTGTGCATTGGACGAATCAAACCCAGGCATATACACTCTTCTACAACACAAAACTATATGACCTTGCCAACTCAACTATATGTTTTAAAAATGTACAGGATTTCGGTCAATCTCGTCCTTGCCTTGATTCGTTTCAAGCCATAGTGTTCCTTCTGCGTTCCGAACGAACCCTCCATCTAATCCTCGACTTGTATGCCACGAGTACCTCATCCTAGGCTTCTCCGAATAGTACACTTTCACCATCTCAAATGTTATAGGAACTTATAACATTATTCTTTAAACAATTTAAAAGCAACTTCTTATCAGGCATGCAAAATATTTCCGTAATTTTATCACTGGTAATTTATCCCTAACTCACGCATTCATATGAATACATTTGCTCCCTTTGCCCACCCACTGTATGTGATGCTAAAGCCGGTAGGCTCACTGTGCAACCTCGCTTGTAACTATTGTTATTACCTGGAAAAGTCCAAGCTCTATCAAGAATATCCCAAACAGATCATGAGTGATGAGCTATTGGAGAAGTTCATCGAAGAATATATCAATTCACAAACGATGCCACAGATATTGTTTACATGGCATGGTGGTGAAACCTTGATGCGTCCCCTTTCCTTTTATAAACAAGCAATGGAACTCCAGCGCAAATATGCTAAAGGACGAATCATTGACAACTGCATACAGACAAATGCCACCTTGTTAACCGATGAATGGTGTCAATTCTTTCATGACAACAACTGGCTTGTAGGTGTTTCCATAGACGGTCCCCAAGAATTCCATGACGAATATCGTAAAAGCAAACAGGGAAAACCCTCTTTCATAAAAGTCATGAAAGGCATCAACTTGTTGAACAAACACCAAGTGGAATGGAATGCACTGGCTGTCGTCAACGATTTCAATGCGGATTATCCGCTAGAGTTTTATCATTTCTTCAAAAATATAGGCTGCAAATTCATACAGTTCACACCAGTTGTCGAACGTATCTATCAACACAGTGACGGACGACATATTGCAGCTGTCGAAGAAGGGAGTAAGGAGAGTTTGGCAGCATTCTCCATTACAGCCGAACAATGGGGGAACTTTCTTTGTACCATTTTTGATGAATGGGTCCGAGAGGATGTAGGGCAATATTATATTCAACTGTTCGATGCAACTCTTGCCAACTGGGTTGGTGAACAGCCTGGCATCTGTACATTAGCCAAAACATGCGGACATGCCGGAGTGATGGAATTCAATGGAGACGTATATGCATGTGATCATTTCGTTTTCCCAAACTATAAATTGGGCAATATACATTCACAGACACTTGTGGAAATGATGTATAGCGAAAAACAAATCAAATTCGGACAAGCCAAACAAGATGCCTTACCTACCCAATGCAAGAAATGCCCCTATCTGTTCGCTTGTAATGGGGAATGTCCCAAAAATCGTTTCTGCAAAACATCAAATGGAGAACCCGGATTAAATTATCTCTGCAAAGGATATTATCGCTTTTTTGACCATGTTGCTCCTTATATGGATTACATGAAACGAGAATTGATGGCACAAAGAGCACCTGCAAACATCATGGAAGCCATTCGGATAAAAAAGTTTGAACGATAAAGTAAAAATGCAGGCAACGAACCAAATATCACGTATGGGGAATCAAGCCATTTCTTATGAAATCATTATTTTTGTGATCGAAAGTTTGTAACCTATTCCTTTAAAAATTTTTATTTCGTATGGCTCATAACATTATTAGGACTTACAGCTTGATAGCAACGAGTATGGTATCCGCCATGGCAAATGCACAAACCGGAGCGAACAGATTGCCTAATATCGTATTTGTACTGGCAGACGATATGGGCATCGGGGATTTGAACTGCTATTTTAAACAAGACAAGATCCATACTCCTAATATCGATAGCCTTGCCGCACACAGCTTGCAATTCATGCAGCATTATAGTGGTTCGACAGTCAGTGCTCCATCGCGTTGCTGCCTGATGACAGGGAAACATACCGGACATGCTTATGTGAGAGGTAATAAAGATACCCGTACTCCTCAAGGCACATTTGACTTGGCTTTGCCGGAGCAAGAGGTGACGGTTGCCCAGCTGCTGAAACAAAAGGGGTATGCCACTATGTGCGTTGGCAAATGGGGATTGGGTGCCCCTACTTCCAGCGGTAGTCCCGTCAAGAAGGGATTCGATTACTTCTTCGGTTATTTTGGTCAAGCCAATGCTCATCGCTATTATCCACAATATTTGTTTGAAAATGAAAAAAAAGTCCCTTTAAACGGACGTGTGTACAGCCATTGGCTGATTATGAAAAAGGGACTCAACTTTATCCGCAAGCAAAAGGAGGGTCAACCTTATTTTGCCTACTTTGCCATTACACTCCCCCATCCGGATATGGATTATCCGGACATGAGGAATTTTTCCGGAAGATTTAAAGAAACACCTTATTTAAATATCGAAGGGGAGAAAGGATATAAAACCCAGGTTGAACCAGAAGCCGCGTATGCTGCCATGGTGACGGAAGTGGACAAAAGTGTGGGTGACATTATCAACTTGTTGAAAGAACGGGGTGAATGGGAAAATACCGTGTTCATCTTTACATCAGACAACGGTGCACATGGTGAGGGCGGACACAACTGGGATTTCTTTGACAGTAACGGTCCTTTCAGGGGACATAAGCGCGATTTGTATGAGGGTGGAGTCCGCACTCCTTTCCTCGTATCATGGCCTCAATACATTAGCGGATATCAGGAAACGACGCATGTGTCTGCATTTTGGGATTTCCTGCCTACGGTATGTGACATTGCAGGGATAAAAACCCCGGACGACATCGATGGGATATCTTATTTACCGACTCTTTTAGGCAAGGAGACGAAGCAGAAGAAGCATAAATACATTTATTTTGAGTTTTACGAAGGAGGTGGCAAACAGTCTATCTTGAAGGATAATTGGAAATTGGTAAGATTAAATCTATTGAATCCTGACAAGTTGAAAGAAGAATTGTATTATCTTCCGGACGATATTGGCGAGACCAACGATCTATCCGCTCAACATCCGGAGAAGGTATCTAAACTGAGAAATTTACTAAAAGAAGTGCGTACTGACAGTGATATATTCAGGTGGAAATAACAGATCTTGCACAAACAGCCCTGGTTACTGACCTGAGTATCAAGCCACAGGAACTATTCAACATAAGAATACATACAACAATCGAGTAGGAGGAAAACGAAGTAGTTTTCTTCCTACTTTCGTTTTCCGACCTCTCACACCACCGTACGTGCCGTTCGGCATACGG
>ENA-OPTB01002633-OPTB01002633.1-human-gut-metagenome-genome-assembly--contig:-NODE-2633-length-11070-cov-4.300681_pt1 | contig 11070 bp, 10 predicted proteins | sample MGYA00241810_ERZ501911 | MGnify/ENA primary metagenome ERZ501911 (study PRJEB25962, sample SAMEA2042304) | human gut metagenome | biome: human gut; feature: human-associated habitat; material: faeces... | reverse complement strand
TGCCGCACCTCGCTCGCCGTATCGGCACTTAGAATTATGCGGTATTGCCCTATAACTCTTTCTTAGGGAACCACCCCTCAGTCCGCTGCGCGGACAGCTCCCCTCAAAGGGGAGCCAATGCTTCTTTTAGGAGGTTGCTTACTATGAAACTTATCGGCGTTATTCCCGCCCGTTATGCCAGCACGCGGATGCCGGGCAAGCCGCTGGCGGATATTTTGGGCAAGCCCATGATCTGGTGGGTGTACCAGGAAGCCAAAAAGTGCAAAAAGCTCGATGATGTGTTTATCGCCACCGATGATGAGCGCATTGCCGAAGCCTGCCGCACTTACGGCATGGAATACTGCATGACCAGCCCCGACCATGACACCCCCACCGGGCGCATCTGGGAGGTTTCCACCAAGGTAGAAGCCGACCTGTATCTGCAGATCATGGGTGACGAGCCGCTGATCAACGTAAAGGCGTTTGATTTGATTCTGCCGGATACCCTGCCGGAGGACCCGTATTATGTTGCCGTGCTGACCAACCGGATGGAGCACCCCGCGGATGTGATCGATTTTTCCAACCAGAAGGTCGTGACCAACGCCGCACGGGAAATTTTGATGATCTCCCGCAGCCCCATTCCCTACCCCAAAGGCACGCTGGATTTTGAATACGAGAAGGTGACCGGCATCCAGCTGTACTCCCGCCGGGCGCTGGCGTTCTACCACGAAACACCGAAGTCCATTCTGGAAAAAGCCGAAGAGAACGATATGATGCGCTTTGTGGAAAACGGCCACAAGGTACATGCTATCGTCAGCCCGTACAAGACTGTGAGCGTTGACACCCCCAAGGACCTTGCCCTTGTGAGCGAAATCCTGAAAGGAAAAGAATAAATGCCTGATATTAAACTGTTGGACTGCACCCTGCGTGACGGCGGCTATGTGAACAGCTGGAACTGGGGCTTTGCTGCAGCCAAAGATATTATCGCCTCGCTGACCCATGCCGGGACTGACATTGTGGAAGTGGGCTTTCTGCGCAATGTGGATGGCTACAACCCCGATGTGACCGTCTGCAACACCATTGAAGAGCTGAACAGACTGCTGCCTGCCCACACCGGCAGCACCATGTACAGCGGCATGGCCATGCGCTCCAATTATGATATTGCCAAGCTGTCCCCTTATGAGGGGCACGGCATTGAGATGCTGCGCATTACCGCCCACGATTACGATATCCGCGAAGGCATGGATTTTGCCCGCGAAGTCAAGGCCCGCGGGTACAAGCTGTCCATCAACCCCATCAACATTATGGGCTATGCCGACAAAGACTTGCTGTGGATTTTAGACCAGGTAAACGAGATTCACCCGTACCAGTTCTCCATTGTGGATACCTTCGGCAGCATGCGGCGGCGTGACTTAGAGCGCATCGTCAGCCTGGTGGACCACAACCTGGCCCCGGATATCCGCGTGGGGCTGCACCTGCATGAGAACATGGCGCTCTCTTTCTGCCTGGCGCAGGAATTTCTGGACAAGCACCTGGGCCGCGATACCACTGTGGACGGCAGCCTGATGGGCATGGGGCGCATTCCCGGCAACCTGCCCATTGAGCTGATTGCCGACTATATGAACGAGACCCTTGGCTGCCATTATGACATTGACGAGATGATGGACGCCATCCAGGACCATATCGCCCCGCTGAAAGGCGAGACAGCCTGGGGTTACACCCCGGCTTACTTCCTGAGCGCACGGTACAACCTGCACCGCGATTACGCCGAGCATTATCTGGACAAAGGCGATTTGACCAACCGGGACATCAACCACCTGCTGGCGGCCATCGACCCCGGCAAAAAGACCGCCTTCGACGCTGCCTACGCGGACAAGCTCTACACCGAGTACAAGAACCGCCGCATCGACGACGCAGGCGCACTGGCCGCCCTGCAGAGGGCCTTTGCGGGCAAGAACGTGCTGGTGCTGGCCCCCGGTGCCAGCCTGGCGGAGGAAACCGGGCGCAATGCTGTGGCCGCCGCCAAGGCGGACTGCATTGTTTCAGCCAACTTCTGCCCGGAATTCTGCCAGCCGGATTACGCATTTTTTACCAACAGCAAGCGGTTTGAAAAGCTGGACCTTGCTGCCCTGCCCTGCCCTGTTGTGCTCACCTCCAACCTGCGGCCACTGCCGCAGGGGGCGCTGGCGGTCAATTATGACCGGCTGGCGGCCCCGGATGTGCAGAATGCATCCCTTGGCAGCAACAGTGTACTGATGCTGCTGCGGCTGCTGCGGCTGTGCGGTGCCAAGGCCGTGCTGCTGGCCGGGGCCGATGGCTACAAGCCCGGTACCCCCGCCTATGCCGACAGCCTGCTGCACGCTCACACCGGGCGCGGTGCTGCGTTCAACACCGCCATGGCAGGTGCCATCAAAGCCTGCGGGCTGGATGTGACCTTTATCACCCCAAGCGAATACGCAAAATAACGAGGTTTGCCCATGATTCGACTTTTGGTTCTGGATGTAGACGGCACCATGACAGACGGCGGCGTGTACTATGATTCCACCGGCAACGAGCTGAAAAAGTTTGCCATCAAGGATGGGGCCGGGATCGTGCTGGCCCGCGCGGCAGGGATGCAGGTTATGATCTGCACCGGGCGCGAATGTGAAGCCGTGCGCCGCCGTGCCCAGGACCTGCACATTGACTATCTGTTCCAGAACGTACACGACAAAGCCGCCTTTTTGAGCAGGTTTATGGCTGAGCACAGCCTGACCAAGCAGGATGTTGCCTATTGCGGCGATGACCTGAACGATTTGACCGCCATGGCTCTGTGCGGCTTTGTGGCCTGCCCGGCCGATGCTGCCGGCCCTGTGCTGGGGCGGGCGGATTTCATCTGCCGCCAAAAAGGCGGCGAGGGCGCTGTGCGCGGCACGGTGGAAGAGATCCTGCTGCGGGACGGCCGCCTGCCTGCCGCCGTTAAAAAAGCCTTTGGCGCAAAGATTTGATGGGTGCGGCTGAAACGTTAAATATTCCGGTGTTTGTTTTGGACACCCCCTGAACGCTGAACCACCAAAACCGGGAGGAGCCCGTATGAGCAAAATAAAGGATTTTCTGAAAAGCCCGCTGGGCACCGCCTTGTGCGCCGCTGCTGCCTGCCTGCTGGCCGTGGTGCTGGTTTGGTTGGCCGCGGTGCGCCCCAACAATGACAAGAGCCTGTCGGAGCGCATCAGCGATGATTACAGCCAGTACAGCGCCGAGCTGGACGAAGCCAACGGCGCTGCCCAGACCTTTGATACCGACAATGACCTGCTGGCCATGGCCTTTGTGTTTGGCACCAGCAACGGCCAGCCCACCGGTGAGCTGCACCTGGAACTTGCCGATGCCGACACCGGCGAGGTGCTGGCCCGCTCCACCGGCGATATGGCGAACATTGTGGCCGGGCAGTACACCGGCATGGGGCTGGATACCCCCGTGACCGGCAGCGCAGGCCGCCGCTACCGCGTGACCCTGAAACCGGAGTATACCGGTTCCGGCCGGTTGACCGTGGGCTGCAGCAACGGCGCTGTGCTGTGGAACGATACCTTTACCGTAAACGGCGAAGCCGTGGACGGCACGCTGGCGCTGCTGGTGACTTACAAACAGATTGGCGGATTTTTGACCCGGTTCTTTTTGCTGGTCGGGCTGCTGGCCAGCGTTGTGGTGTTCCTTGGCATTTATTTTGCCATGCGGGGCCGCATGCCGCTGCACCGGCTGGTGTTTGTGCTGGTGCTCTGCTTTGGCATGCTGTACAGCTTTGTGCTGCCGCCCTATGCCGCACCGGACGAAAAATACCACATCAACCAGTCTTTTACTTTAGCCTGCAAATGGGCCAACATGCTCTCGCCGGATGAATGGCGGATGGGCAATGTGCCGCTGGATATGACCTACCGCCGCGAGCACGACTTTGACCCCCTGCTGCAAAACGAAAAGACCACCGTGTTCAGCTGGCAGGAACTGAGCGAAAATCTGTTCACCACCACCCCTGACAGTTTTGACAGCCACACTGCGCTGGAAGAACTGCAGACCGACCGCAATCCCACGCTGTATCTGTTCAGCGCGGCAGCGGTGTTCCTGGCATATATTTTTCACCTTGGCTTTGTTCCGGCGCTGATGCTGGGGCGCACAGCAAATTTAATTGTGTTCGCTTTGTTAGCGGCGCTGGCCGTTAAAGCTGCGCCGTTTGGCAGGCGGGTATTCGCTGCGGCGGCCCTGCTGCCCATGACGCTGCATCTGGCGGCTTCTTTCAGCCGGGATTCCCTGCTGCTGGGGCTGGCGTTTGCCTTTACTGCGCTGTGTATGCAGGCGATTTTTGGCTGCAAGGACGGCACGGTGCTGCCGGTGCGGCTGTGGCTGCCGCTGGCGGTGTTCGGCATCCTGCTGGCACCGGCCAAACTGGTTTACTTGCCGCTGGCAGCGTTGTTCCTGCTGATTCCCAACAGCCGCTTTGGCCAGAGCGCCGCAACCAAAAAAGCCGCTTATCTGGCCGGATGCGTGCTGCTGGCGCTCAGCATCAACCGCGCTGTGCTGGTCACCTCGGTGGCCGGTTCTGCCGGGTTTGAAAATCAGACTACCCAGACGGAAACCACCTCCGCACAGGGTTCCACCCCGGCTGCCGCGGTTTCTTATACAGCAACAGAGGCAGCTGACAATCGTACCCTGCATGCCGCCCCTGCCGCGGGTGACGGCAAAACCTCCAACCGGTTTGCCAACATGCCTGCCGAGTACCGCGAAAACACGGCTTCCAACTTTGTGCGCCGCCTGTATTACTGCGTGGAGGGCGTGACCGAGATCCCGCAGAAGGAGCTGGAGTTCTGGGTGCAAGCCTTGCAGGAGGGCGATGTGACCGCCGCCGTTCTGGGCCAGAGCTTTTTCTTCAGCCCGGAGGAAGTGGAGCATTCCAGCCTGACCGATGATGAATTCATGAGTGCGGCTTCCCTGGTTTACCTGGACCGCGACCTGATGACCACCGACGCCGAAATGTGCCGGGAACGGCTGGCCACTGCTGACCGCCGAGACTTTTTCAAGTCCATGTTCAGCAGTGATGAATGTGCAGAGCTGCTTTCCGCCTGCCAGATCTACCCCGGCGTGGAGGATGACCGCTACCCGCTGGACCGCAATGTGCTGATCAAAGAGATCGAAGCTGTCCGTACCGTGCGGGACAGCCAGAGCACCCCCAGCGAGGAAGACCAGACCACCTTTACCCCCGGTTACATTCTGCACAATCTGCCCGCCGTGGCTATGCTGCTGGTACGCAGCGTGGTGCAGGATGCCGACAATTGGGTGCGCGGCCTTGTGGGCGGCAGCTTAAGCTACAGCTCGCTGGACCTGGCCTGGTTCTGGGTGTTGGCGCTCTACCTGCTGCTGTGGTATGCCGCCGTTCCGGCGCAGGATGTTCCCGTGCCGGGGCTGCCCCAGGGGCGCTACCGGGTGTGGTGTGCGCTGGCCGCGCTGCTGTGCGCCGCGTTGGCTTTTGCCGGCTGCCTTGTGTGGACCCCGACCTATTACCAGACCGTTTACGGCTTCCAGGGGCGGTATCTTCTGCCCGTGCTGCCGTTGTTCCTGCTTACCTGCCTGCCCCGCCGGGTCCAGGTTGCCAGCGGCAAACAGTCCGCCTGTACCCTGGTCTGCTGCCTGTGCGTAGTCAACGCCGGGGTATTGCTGAACGCCATGCTTGCGGTGATTGCCCGATGACGATTTGTTATTTTTCTGCGCAGTACCTGCCCACGGTGGGTGGTGTGGAGCGCTACACCTGGAACCTTGCCCGCTGCACTGTTGCCGCCGGGCACCGCGCCATTGTGGTTACCAGTGCTCTGCCCAACCTGCCGGAGCACGAAATTGACGGGGATGGCATTGAAATTTACCGCCTGCCCGTCTGGCCTGTCATGAACGGGCGCTTTCCTGTCATCAAGCCGGGGGCGCGCTTCCACACGCTGACCGCGCAAATTTGGGCGCAAAAGCTCGATTTCTGCGTGGTGCAGACCCGCATGTACACCCAAAGCGTCTGGGCTGCCCGCGCGGCCAAGCGCCGCGGTATCCCCATACTGGTTATTGACCATTCCACCGGATACATGCCGATGGGCAGCGGCCTGCTGGGGGCCTGCGGGCGGCTGTATGAGCAGATTGCCTGCCGCCTGGTGCGCAGCACCGGCGCGCCGTTCTATGGCGTTTCCGCCGCTGCCTGCCGCTGGCTGCACACCTTTGGCATTACGGCTGCAGGAACCATGCCCAACGCCGTTGACCCCGCTGCTTTGGAACAGGAAGCCGCCCACGCGCCAGACTGGCGCGCCAAGCTGAACCTTGGCGACCGTAAGATCGTGCTGTTTGTGGGCCGCCTGATTCCCGAAAAGGGCGCCGGATTATTAGCCCAGGCCGTGGCCCAGCTGCCGGGCGTTGTTCTGGTGGCGGCTGGCAGCGGTCCGCAGCAGCAGGAACTGGCGGACCTTGGGGCCGTTACCCCCGGTGCCCTGCCGCATGATGCGGTGGTTCAGCTGCTGCGGCAGGCAGATGTATACTGTCTGCCCACCCGGTATGCCGAGGGCTTTCCCACCACCTTGCTGGAAGCCGCGGCCTGCCGCTGCCCCATCGTGTGCACCCGTACCGCTGGAACCGAGGAGCTGCTGCCGGACGATACCCACGGCATTGTGCTGCCCGGCCAGCCACAGGACGCCACGGTGGAAACCATCCGCGCCGGGCTGCAGACCCTGCTGGATGATCCCGCCCGCGCCCATGCCTGTGCCGAGGCGGTGTACCGCAATGTGTACGCGCACTTTACATGGGATGCCGTATTTGATAAAATGATGGGGATCATAAACCAAAGCTGACATCTGCCCGGTGTTTGCCGGGCAAGTGGATAAGGAACATTTGTTATGTCAAAATTGCTGATTGTTATTCCTGCATATAATGAGGAAGCCAATATTGTCAAGGTCGTCAACGGCATTGTCAAGAACTACCCGCAGTATGACTATGTTGTAGTCAACGATGGCAGCCGTGATAAAACCGCGGCCATCTGCCGGGAACATGGGTTCCGCTTGATCGATCTGCCGGTCAACCTGGGGCTGGCAGGTGCATTCCAGACCGGGCTGCGCTATGCCGCCGAAAACGGGTATGACTGCGCCATGCAGCTGGATGCTGACGGCCAGCACCGACCGGAATATATCGCCGCCATGCTGGAAGAGCTGGAAAGCGGGGCCGACATCGTGATTGGCAGCCGCTTTTTGACGGTAAAAAAGCCCAAAAGCCTGCGCATGCTGGGCAGTTACATCATCAGCTGGTCCATCCGGCTGACCACCGGCCGTGCCATCTGCGACCCCACCAGCGGCATGCGGCTGTTCAACCGCGCCATGGTGGAAGAATTTGCCCAAAATTTGAACTATGGCCCGGAACCGGATACCATCAGTTACCTGATCAAAAACGGCGCTGTGGTACGCGAAGTACAAGTTACGATGGGCGAGCGCGAGGCCGGTCAAAGCTACCTGACCTTTTGGCGCAGCATTGAATATATGGTCAAAATGTCCATCTCCATTTTGCTGATTCAGTGGTTCCGCAAGCGGGACACCGAAACGCCTTACCCGGAAAGGAGCCTGTAAGCCATGTTTGATCAGCCAATTATCCGTGTATGCCTTGTGTTGGGCAGCCTGATCACCGCAACCTATATTCTGCGCCGCGTGCGTTTGGCTAAGGTGCAGATCGAAGATACCATTTTCTGGCTTCTGTTCAGCGGCATTCTGCTGATTTTGGCCATCTTTCCCGGCATTGCCTACTGGGCGGCGTATCTGCTTGGGTTCCAGAGCCCCATCAATTTTGTTTATATCGTCATCATCTTTTTGCTGCTGGCCAAACAGTTTTTTATGTCCATCCGGCTCAGTCAGCTGGACAGCAAGGTGCGCATTTTGACCCAGCGCGTTGCCTTGAACGAAGAAAAGATCGAACGCGAAAAATTAGATTTGTAATCCCCTATCTTGTATGGTATAATATTTTTTATTGATTAAGGTGTAGCTGAAAACAAAGAAAATGACGCATATTTCGCAAACGCAAGACGGATTTAAGGCAAAAGCCGGCGGAATCCTTTGTGGATTCCAAGGACTTTTAACGCAAAATCCGGCTGTGTTTGTAGAAACAGGCTATATTTTCGGCTTTTCGGATACAACAACAGCGAAAGAAGGTTGTAAGAGATGGCTTTTACCCCCAGTCTGACCTATAAGGGCCGCCCGCTGGTGCGCTGCGGCAACGATATTTACTATGGTTCTATGCATGACCCCTATGTTGTGTACCTGCAGGTACTGACCACCAAAAAGGAAGGCAATGCCGACGTGGCCGATAAGGTTCACATTGTATTGCTTTCCACCGATGAAAGCAAGCCTCTGCCGGCGCGCATTGTGCGCCAGGCCAACAAGGCCGGCGGTTTGTTCAACGCCCTGACCTTTGGTGATATCATGCTGCGCAACCAGCTGAAGAACGAGAAAAAGTAAACAGGAACCCACAATGCCCGGTCCGTTTGGACCGGGCTGTTTTTGTTGTACTTCATCCCTGTGCCGCAGGGCGTTGCTGCCTGACCACGCCGGAGCTTTTACATCATTGAGCATCACAAATTTTATAATGATATATTGTCTTACGGTTTCGGAACGGTCAAGCATCGTCCCCTACACATCGTCTACAGGTTTATGGCAGCGTTTGCAACCTCGCTGCAAATTACTTTCTTCCCCAATAATCAAAAAATCACCCCTGCGGCCAGAATAATCCGGCCACAGGGGTGATTTTCTATCTGTTATTCTATTTCGTGCACTGAACCGCTTACTCGATGGTCACATCGGTACTTTCGGCTTCTGCATCGGCGGGCATCTCGGCATCGTCGGGCAGAACTTCCACATCGAAAGCTGCGCCGCACTCTGCGCAGACGATCTTATCGCTGTCCATCAGGGTGTCTTCATCCACAATGTTGACGGTACCGCAGTTGGGGCAGGTGACTTCATAGCTGGTTTCAAATGCGCCGTCGTCATCCTCGTCCTCATCTTCGTCCTCATCGTCATCGCCGAAGATGCTGTCCACCAGATCATCCATATCTTCATCAATGGCGTCCAGCTCGTCAAAAGCCTGATCCAGGGCATCGTCATGCTCACTCACAACATCGGCCATCTCTTCCAGCAGGTCCATCATCGCAACAATGATCTTGCCTTCCTGGGTGGTGGGGTCAAACTCCATCCCTTTCATCATACCGCGGATGTAAGCGGCCTTTGCATTCAGATCCATAGCCATAAGGGAAAACCTCCTTCACGCACTGTAAACAGGGTGTTTGTTTTTGCAATTTTCCAAAAAAGCCGGGACGCGGCAAAAACCACGGCCCGGCCATTTGTTTTAAGATCAGACGCGCTCCATATACTCGCCGGTGCGGGTATCGATGCGGATCTTGTCGCCCTCGTTGATGAACAGGGGCACGCGGATCTCGGCACCAGTCTCAACCTTAGCGGGCTTCAGAGTGTTGGTAGCGGTGTTGCCCTTGAAGCCAGGCTCAGTCTCGGTAACTTCCAGCTCGATGAAGTTGGGGATTTCAACGCTGAAAACCTTGCCCTTGTAGGACAGAAGTTTGCAGATTTCGTTTTCTTTGCAGAACTTGAAGTTTTCCGGCACATCGGCAGCGGCAACGGGGATCTGCTCGTAGGTTTCATTATCCATGAAGTAGTACAGGTCGCCATCCTCGTAAGAGTAGGTAACCTCACGGCGCTCAATGAAAGCCTGGGGGAACTTAGCGGTCGGGTTGTAGCTGGTTTCAACAACGGAACCGGTAATCACGTTCTTGGTCTTAGTGCGCACAAAAGCAGCGCCCTTGCCGGGCTTAACATGCTGGAACTCAACGACCTGAAGGACCTGGCCGTCCTGCTCAAAAGTTACACCGTTACGAAATTCGCCTGCAGAGATCATATAGGAACTCCTCCATAATTTTAGAATCGGGCCTGTTTGAAAAAGCGGCCCTGCCGCCCATCAAGCAATGCCATTGCATTGTCATACCTGTAAGTATTTTACCCGAAAAGCGCCAGTATTGCAAGAGGTTAGCGGGATTTTCGGGTGATATTTTGGTTTTTTTCGGCTTTTGTTGGCTGTTTTTGGGCTTTCTCAGCCTTGTTCATACAGTTTTTTCAGCGCCGCCGCATCCTCGGCCTGGGTTCCGGCGGATTCACAGATAATGGTGGGCGCCAGGCCACGGGTTTTCAGCAGCTGCATCAGCGGGGCAGGCGGCGGGCCAAACTCGGTATCCGCAAAAGTCAGGTGGCATTTTTCCCCACCCTTGGTGTAGGCAATGCGGGAAAAATGCGCGTGGAACTTTTTGGCCCGCTCCCCCGGCAAGGCTGCGGCAATGGCATCCAGGATGGCGGCGTAATCTGCCGGGGCGGTCTCATCGTTCAGCTCGGTGCCCTGGCTGCGGGCATACAGGTGGCCAAAATCCACGCAGGGAATAATGCGTTCATCCACACTGCAAAGGGCCAGCACTTCATCCAGCGTGCCCAGCTGGTTCACCTTGCCCATCGTTTCAGGGCAAAGGATACAGTCGCCATAACCGGCTTCATCCACGGCCTGAACGGCGCGGCGCATGGTGTCCAGTGCCTTTTCCAGTGCGGCTTCCCGGCTCTGCTTGCCGCAGCTGCCCGCGTGGAAGATGACCCTGCGGCCGCCCAGTGCCTTGACCAGTGCGCAGCTTTGCAGCAGGTAGTTCACGCTGTTCAGCCGCTTTTCCTCGTCCAGGCTGGAGGCGCTGATATAGTAAGGCGCGTGGACGCTGAACAAAATCCCCCGGGCGGCGGCATCGTCAGCCATCTGCCGGGCCTTGTCCAGCCCCAGCCGGACTCCATGGCCGCACTGGTATTCAAAGGCATCCAGCCCCATTTTTTCGGTATAGGCCGGAATGTCCAGACTGTTCTTATACCCCATGGCCGTGAAGCTGTCGCTGGTGCCTGCAGTGCCGAACCGGATCTTCCACTCACTCACAGGGTCTTACCTCCCCGGTCGTAGTATTCCTGCCAGTGTTTTTTCTCCCACTTGCGCTTGAGCACCACCTGTGCCCCGAGATCCGGCCCGCGGGGG
>ENA-OPTB01002618-OPTB01002618.1-human-gut-metagenome-genome-assembly--contig:-NODE-2618-length-11108-cov-2.490726_pt1 | contig 11108 bp, 9 predicted proteins | sample MGYA00241810_ERZ501911 | MGnify/ENA primary metagenome ERZ501911 (study PRJEB25962, sample SAMEA2042304) | human gut metagenome | biome: human gut; feature: human-associated habitat; material: faeces... | reverse complement strand
GATGAAACGTACGGATGTGCCGGAGGATAAGGAGCGGATAAATAGAGAACTGTCTTTGGATAATCTAAGAGAGCACCTGCAATCTGAAAATGCCTATGAGATGGAAGTGTCACTGATTTCCAAAAATGGAAAGAAACGTTTAAAACAGATCCGCTGTATGTATCTGAACAGGCAGATTGAAACGTTATTGCTCACACTTTCTGATATCGAAGATGTCGTGAAGGAAGAAAAAGCAAAACAGCAGAGGCTTGGGGAAGCACTAAAGATGGCAGAGATCGCAAACCAGGCAAAAACGAATTTCCTTGCCAGCATGAGCCATGAGATCCGGACTCCGATGAATGCGATCATCGGATTGAACTCTATTATCCGGGAGGAGATCGATAACAGGGAGCAGGTTTTGGACTGTACAGAAAAACTCGAATCGGCATCAGGATATCTGCTTGCACTGCTAAACGATATTTTGGATATGTCGCGTATCGAGAGCGGAAATGTCGTATTGATGCACCAGACTTTTGATGCCAGAAAATTCTGGGATAATGTCAATATGATCGCAAAGGCGCAGGCAATACCGGCTATGGTGGATTACCAGTTTGAGCGGAGTGGAAAAAAAGTGGAAATCTACATTGGAGATGCGACCAGACTGGAACAGATCATGATCAACCTGATCAATAATGCCATTAAATTTACCTCGAAAGGCGGTTATGTCCATGTTAATGTGCAGGAAGAAGTGACAGAGCAAAAAGTGCATCTGAAGGTGAGCGTTTCCGATAACGGGATCGGGATTGCCAAAGAATTTATCCCGAAGATATTTGATGCGTTTACGCAGCAGCACGAGGGCAATACAACGGAATATGGTGGAAGCGGTCTGGGACTTTCCATTGCGCGCAGTTATGCAAGGCTGATGGGAGGTGACATTGTCGTGGCGAGTGAGGAAGGAAAAGGCACGACATTTACAGCAGACATGCAGCTTGACTTAGCACAGGAAGATACATCAAAAGGAAAGGAAAGTGTGCCGCAAAAAGAAGTCAATTTTGCAGGAAAACGGGTACTTCTTGTGGAGGATCATCCACTAAATACAATGGTGGCAACCAGATTGCTGGAAAAACGAGGCATGAAAGTCATCCATGCCGAAAACGGAAAAGAGGCACTTGAGGTTTTTGAAAACAGCGAGGACAATTATTTCGATGCGATCCTGATGGATATCCGTATGCCGGTCATGGACGGCGTGGAGGCGACCAGAAGGATAAGAAAATTAAACCGCATGGATGCAAAATTTGTCCCGGTCATCGCAATGACGGCGAATGCCTATGAGGAAGACCGCAGACAGACCAAAGAGGCAGGAATGGTCGCACATCTGGCAAAACCGATCGACCCGAAACTGCTCTATGAAACACTGGATCATTTTTTATAAGGTGTATAAGAATCCCCTTTTTACAGATACTAAACAGAAAAGAAAGGGGATTTTTTTATGTCATTAATGGTTCAGATCACGGAGATACATGCAAGACAGATTTTGGATTCGAGAGGAAATCCAACGGTTGAGGTCGAAGTTACGGCACAGACCGAGACGACAGGAAGAAAGATCACAGCAAGAGAAAGCGTTCCGTCGGGTGCGAGCACAGGCAGGTTTGAAGCTGTGGAATTAAGGGATGGAGACAACAGTTATTTCGGGCTGGGTGTACAAAAAGTCGTAACGCATGTCAATACAAAAATAAACGATGCACTGGTTGGAAAAAATGTGTTAAAGCAGGGCGAACTGGATCGTGCGATGGTGGAACTGGATGGAACAGATAACAAGGGAAATCTTGGAGCAAATGCGATCCTTGGCGTTTCTTTAGCGTGTGCAAAAACAGCGGCAAAAGCACTGGATATGCCGTTGTACCAGTATCTGGGCGGCTGCAATGCAAAGCGGCTTCCGGTTCCGATGATGAATGTGATAAACGGGGGCGCCCATGCGGGAAATTCACTGGATTTCCAGGAATTTATGATCGTGCCGGTCGGGGCGAAGACGTTTTCAGACGGACTGAAAATGGGTGCGGAAGTCTATCATTTCCTGCGCCAGATCCTGGACAAAGAGGGAAAAAGTACAGCGGTCGGAGATGAGGGTGGATTTGCGCCGGATTTTGCCAACACAAAAGAGGTGTTTTCCTATTTGTCAAAAGCGGTAAAACTGGCAGGATATCATGTGGGTGAGGATATTGTATATGCCATGGATGCGGCGGCAAGTGAGCTGTATGATGAGGAGAGAGGTGTCTATGTTTTCCCGGGAGAGGATGGATGCGAGCGTGACACGGAGGAAATGATCGCGCTATACGAGGAGCTGATCACAGAGTTTCCAATCATATCCATTGAGGACGGCCTGTCGGAGGATGACTGGGACGGATGGCAGAAGATGACCGTGCGGCTCGGGGATAAGATACAGTTAGTGGGAGATGACCTGTTTGTAACCAATACGGAGCATCTGTCCCGTGGCATTTCCGAGCATGCCGCCAATGCACTGCTGGTCAAGTGCAACCAGATCGGCACCCTGTCCGAAGCGCTGGACGCTATCGGCATGGCGAAATCCGCCGGGTACCGGACGATTCTGTCCCATCGCTCCGGGGAAACGGAGGATACCACCATTGCGGATCTGGCAGTGGCAGTGGGTGCCGGACAGATCAAGACCGGCGCACCCTGCCGGACGGATCGGGTGGCAAAATACAACCGACTGCTGCGGATTGAGTCCGAGCTTGGCAGTGCTGCCCGTTATGGGAGAATGTAAAGGGAATCCCGCACAATGAAAGAAAAAGCCGCCCCGGAGCATCCGGAGCGGCTTTTCAGGTAATGTCGCGTAAAGCTTGTGCCTACATGTCGGCTTTATTTTGTGCAAGCATGCTAAGGGATCGAGCAGAATCCGGATCAGCCTGCCAGCCTTCGCCGCTGATGATCCAGCCTGTGCTTCCGTCACTGGAAATGACGATGCCCGTATGATCTTGCCGGATCATACACAGAGAGATGGTCTGCCGGGCGAGTGTATTGGAATCCGGTGTTTTGTCACGGTGGGAAACCTGCAAGCCATTGAGCATTTCTACTGCCTGGTTGATCTCCTCCCGGCTTAGCTGGACGCTTTTCGTCCCTGATTCCGTATAAAGCAGCGCCTCCTGGATCTCATCAGATTTCAGAGTGGAGAATGGCTTGGATGGACGAAGGAAAAAGCCGATGGATGCAGCGGTAAGCAGAACAGCTGCTGAAGCAATTGCGATCATCTTCTGGCGGGTTGAAGCCTTTGCAAACATAAGTATCCCTCCTTTTTTATAATATTATAACACATACATTTATATTGTGCAACTATGCATAAAAGCCGCCCCGGAGCATCCGGAGCGGCTTTCTGTTTTTGTGTGTAAGAGATTATTTGCCCAGCATGGTGTGCTTGAGCAGAGCCAGGTCATATGCATTCAGCACGCCGTCTCCGTTCAGATCGGCACGCTTTGCCTGATCGGCAGTCAGCTTACCGCTCTTGATCAGATACTTCTGGAGAAGTACCACGTCGCTGACGCTGAGTTTGCCGTCCAGATTGATATCGCCGGTGAGAATGTCATCGCCCACATAGCTTACGGTCAGGTAGTCAAAATATGTCCAGCCCTCGCCGCTTTCTACCTTGATTGTATTCTTGCCTGCCTTCAGCTCTACCACGATGGCATCGCTCTCTCCAAACAGGATGGAATAGGGGAAGAAAGCCTCGCCAACTGCGGTACCGTTGACGTAGAGGTTCTGGGTCTTGCCGTTTTTCTCAAAGTTCTGCTGATAACCATAGCGGATGGCGTACTTGCCTGCCTTTTCTACGGTTACAGTCTGCTCGATGTAGTCGCCCTCTCCCTGGAGGTACACATATTTTCCACCAGAGCAGTAATCGTAAGCAACGGTCGTGGTGCCCTTGTTGGTCTGGATGTTGCCGTCCTCGCACTCATAGGCACCTTCCACGTTCCAGTTGCCTCCGTTGCCCCGTGCATAGCCGTACAGGTCATTGGGCACCTCGTTCAGTGTTACGACATAGTCGCTGTTATAGATCTTGTCCAGCATTTCCTTGGTATTGGTGGTACCGTTGGTGATGAAATCTCCGTACCAGGGGCAGAAGTAAGACCACCATGCGCCCTCGTTCACCATGTTGGTGATGTCCGGGATTACATCGTTTTCTGCCAGTGCTACCATCTTGGTGTCGTTGGTGTCATTCACCAGGGTCAGGAAGACAGAGGTTGCAGCAGAGGTTTTCCAGGTGTAAGGAGAGCCCTCGTACTTGTCGTATGCAACCATGTCTACATAGTCGTTCCCCGGATACCACTGTGCGGAATTTGCATAGTCGTACAGGTTTACTTCCCAGATGCAGTTGTGGATGCCGTATTCTTCGGTCAGAGTGGTGTACAGCAGCTTCCACAGCTCCTTATATACCTCTGCGCCGGAGGAACCCCACCAGAACCATGCACCGGAGCCGTTGGTATTGTTGTTGCCTTCAGCCTCGTGGAAGGGACGGAAAATGATCGGTACATTTGCATCCTGGAGGATCAGCAGCTGCTCCGCCAGATCCTCGATTGCCAGCATCAGGTATTTGTATTCCTTTGTGGTAGGATCCAGGCAGTTTGCAGTGTTGAAAGAGGAGGTGGGCTTGTAGGTACACTTCTGCCAGTCCAGCTGATCTCCCAGGGTGTAGGAGTCAAAGTCCTGGGGCACGTTGATGTGCCAGCTAGCAGTGGCAATGCCGCCGCAGTTTGCCACCCAGTTGATGACACGGCCGGTGGTGCCGTCCTCCCAGCCGTAGAGGGGATTGTAGTTCATGAAATCGAAGCCCCGGATCACGGGGTATTTGCCTGTGGTCTCATAGATGTACCGGAATTCCAGCTCGGTGTCCCCGTTGTTGCCGCCCCCGTAGATCTCCTGCTGACCGGAGATGATGTGGTTGCCGTACTGACCGGTCATGTACTTCATCAGCGCCTTGGTCTCGGCAGTGGCATTTTTGTCGCAGGGATCCGGCGCAATGTTCAGCTCCGGCATATCTGCAAAGTCAAAGGTGACGGTGTCGTAGAGAATGAAGCCCCAGCTGCCGGTAGCACCCACTTCAATGGTGTGCTTGCCCTTTTCCAGGTAAAAGAAGCCGAAGCTGGAATCCTCCCACTTTTCGTTATTGGCAATGTAGATGGAGCTTTTGACATCTCCGTCAATTGCCAGGGTCTGCATTCTGGTGGTGCCCGGATCACCCAGGTACATCCAGCATCTTGTGGTGAGCTCGTACATGGCATTCTCCGGTACATCCACCTCAAAGGTCATGCCGCCGGCGTTCCCTGCCCATACGAAACCATCTCCGCTGTAGCCCGGATACTCCGTGCCGTACACATTGGTGGTGACGCTGGCGCCGGTCAGCAGGGTGCAGTCCTCCGCTTCGGCAGTGAACAGCGGCGCTGCATCAGCCCCTGTGTCGGCTGCCTGAACCGGAACGAAGATGCCGGCGGTCAGCATCATTGCGCTGGCAGTGAGGGCACTGCCCAGTCGCTTTACGAATGAATTCATAAGAAAACCTCCCTGTATGATTTTATGTTAATATTATGCCACGTTTGTTTGAAAACTTCAAGTACTTTTCATAAAAAACTCGAAAAAATGTGCATATTAAATAAAGAATCCGTTAAGTTATGGAAGGATGAATTGAATAAAACGGTTGCTTAAATAATATTAGCAACTGATTTGGTTAAGTACACTGCCGATCTTGTCCCGGATCAGAAGATCCACGCTGCCGTCCATCTGGGTCTCACCGCAGTTGATGAGTACCGATGCATTGCCCCGGAAATACTGCAAAAAGCCGGCTGCCGGATATACATTCAGGGAGGTGCCGCCCACGATCAGCAGATCCGCCTGCTGCAATGCAGCAATGCTTTGAGAGATCACATCACTGTCCAGGGATTCCTCGTACAGCACCACATCCGGCTTGATGATGCCGCCACAGCTGCAACGGGGGATTCCTGTGCTTCTGCGAATGTAATCCGCAGAATATGCCCTGCCGCAGTCCATGCAGTAGTTCCGCTCCACCGAGCCGTGCAGCTCCAGTACATGCTTGCTGCCGGCTTTCTGGTGCAGTCCGTCGATGTTCTGGGTGATGACTGCCCGGAGCTTACCTGCCTGTTCCAGTTGGGCGAGCTTATAGTGTGCGGCATTTGGCGGGGGCGTAAAGGGATGGTCACACAGCAGGATCTTTTTTCGATAGAAAGTGTAGAATTCTTCTGTATGGTTCAGGAAGAAGCGATGGCTCAGGATCTCCTCCGGGGGATAGTCATACTGCTGGTTGTAAAGGCCGTCCACACTGCGGAAATCGGGGATGCCGCTTTCGGTGGATACGCCGGCACCGCCAAAAAATACAATGCTGCTGCTCTGGTCGATCATGGCCTGCAGCTGCTGAATCTGATTCATAGAAACCCCTCCTTTTTCTCAGTATAGCACTGCTGTATCAGAAAAGCAATTATTTGCTTGACTTTTTTAGTGAAGTCCTATAAAATATAAGTATCTATCACATTGAGAGGGGCGGAAACATTTTGATCAAACAGTTCAAACGTATAGCGGCAATGGGCATGACCCTGTGCATGGTGGCAGCAGGCTGTTTTGCAGCAGGTTTTCCTACGGCATCTGCGGAAGGAACCACCCAGGATGACTGGCTGCATGTGGAGGGGAACAAGATCTATGACGCATCCGGCAACGAGGTGTGGCTGACAGGCTGTAACTGGTTCGGCTACAATGTGGGTAGCCAGGTGTTCGACGGGGTATGGTCCCAGAACATGCACAGCATGCTGCAGCAGATTGCTGACCATGGGTTCAATTTGCTGCGTGTACCCATGTCAACGGAGCTGCTGCTCCAGTGGAAAAACGGGGATCCGGATCCGGCAACGCCGAAGGTAAACACCTACTCCAATCCGGAACTGTCCGTGGAGGGGGTGGAAGGCGGTACAGTGAAGTACAGCTTTGACATCTGGAATCAGGCAGTGCAATGGTGTAAAGAAGCGGGCATCAAAATCATGATTGACGTACACAGTGCCGAGACTGCTTCTGCCGGTCATCAGATTCACCTCTGGTATACGGACAAGTTCAGCACGGAGGATTGGTGTACGGGCTTGGAGTGGTTTGCGGACTATTACAAGGATGATGACACCATTCTAGCCATCGACCTGAAGAATGAACCCCATGGTACGGCGGATGAACCGGATATCATGGCAAAGTGGGATAATACCACGGACGCCAACAACTGGAAGTACGCGGCAGAGACCTGTGCGAACCGGGTGCTGGACGTGAACCCTAACCTGTTGATTATGATCGAAGGCGTGGAGGTATACCCCATGGAGGGTTACGACTGGACGACGCCTCGCATTGATTACACCACCATGACCGAGTACTATCATCATACCTGGTGGGGTGCATGCTTCCGGGGACAGCGGGAGTACCCGATTACTCTAAAGAATCCCCAGTATCAGAAACAGGTGGTATTCTCTCCCCATGACTACGGGCCTCTGGTATGGACTCAGACCTGGTTTGACAAGGATTTCACCCAAGAGACTCTGATGGAGGATTGCTGGTATGACAACTGGGCGTTTATTTATGAGGAGAACATTGCGCCGCTGCTGATCGGCGAGTGGGGTGGCTTTATTGACGAGGAGCATGACGCAGACGGGAAGAACACCAAGTGGATGACCTATTTGCGGGACTATATGATCGAGAAGCATATCCATCATACCTTCTGGTGCTTCAACGAAAACTCCGGTGATACCGGCGGGCTGGTTTACGACAATTTCTCCACCTGGGATGAGGCGAAGTACGCACTGGTAAAGCCGGCGCTGTGGCAGACGGAGGACGGTGCCTTTATCGGTCTGGATCACGAGATCCCATTGGGGGTCAACGGGGTTTCCCTGGGCGAGTATACGGATGGCAAGACCACACCCGGCACTACAGCAGTGACGGATGAGCAGGGCAATCCGGTGACTGTGACCACTGCCAAGCCCATTCTGCAGGGTGACTTCAACAGCGACGGCAAGCTGAACGCACTGGATGTGGTGATCTTCAAGCGCTACATCATCGGTCACACGGATCTGGAGACCCTGGACGCTGAAATTGCAGATTTCAACCGGGACGGTACGGTGAACATTGCGGATCTGGTGGCTATGATCCGATATCTGACCCAGGAAAAAACCTGAGAAAAACCCTTGACAGTGGTGTAAAAATGTGATAAAATAAATAAGCCGCATGTGATGGGCAGGAAAAGTGATGTGCATGCATCCGCCTCTCGCAGCGAGTTTTTAGAAAAAGGCAGGTGCCAGAATCATGTACGCAGTGATTGAAACAGGCGGAAAGCAGTATCAGGTCAGCGAAGGCGATGAGATCTTCATCGAGAAGCTGCCGGTAGAGGCTGACGCAGCAGTAAGCTTTGACAAGGTAATCGCAATCGGCGCAGAAAGCGGTCTGACTGTCGGAACTCCTTACGTTGCAGGTGCAACCGTTGAAGCCAAGGTGCTCAAGAACGGCAAGGCTAAGAAGATCACAGTCTTCACCTACAAGCCGAAGAAGGGCGAAAAGACCAAGATGGGTCACAGACAGCCCTATACCAAGGTTAAGATCGAAGCAATCAAGGCATAATGATTGCCGCAAGATTCCGCAGCTGCGGTGGTGTGCTGTGCGGACTCCAGATCAGCGGACATGCCGATTTCGGGGATGCGGGCTACGATATCGTATGTGCATCCGTCTCCTCGGCAGTACAGCTGACAGCCAACACAATCACGGAGATCTTCCGGATCCCTGCGAAGGTGGAGGCGTTGGACAACGAGATCCGGATCAGCATCCGGCAGCAGGATGACAGCGCAGGGGCAGGCAGCAAGCTGCTTGCGGGGCTGCAATTGCAGCTTCAGTGTCTGTCAGAGGATTATCCGAACAGAATTCAGATGAAGCTTACGGAGGTGTAAGAAATGCTGAGAATTAGTATGCAGTTTTTTGCGCATAAGAAGGGAATGGGTTCCACTAAGAACGGTCGTGACTCTGAGTCCAAGCGTCTTGGTGTGAAGCGTGCAGACGGCCAGTTCGTTGCAGCAGGTAACATTCTCGTGCGTCAGAGAGGCACACATATTCATCCGGGCGAGGGCGTGGGCATCGGTTCCGATGACACCCTGTTCGCAAAGATTGATGGTACTGTAAAGTTCGAGCGTGTAGGTCGGGATCGCAAGAAGGTTTCCGTTTACGCTGTTGAGCAGTAATCCGGACGTTTGAAAAACAGAGATAAAACCCCTTGCTTTGGCTAGGGGTTTTATTGTGTAATAAGGTGCCGGGCGGATGCCCTGTCACATGTGAGGAAGCATATGTTTGTTGATAAGGCGAAAATTAAAATCAAGGCGGGAGACGGCGGCGATGGCGCTGTTTCCTTTCACCGGGAAAAGTATGTAGCAGCAGGCGGCCCGGACGGCGGCGACGGCGGCAAGGGCGGCGATGTTGTATTCGTGGTGGACGATAATTTTTCCACCCTGATTGATTTCCGTTATAAGCGCAAGTATGTGGCAGAGCGTGGGCAGGATGGCAGCTCCCGCAACTGCACCGGCAAGGCGGCAAAGGATCTGATCATCAAGGTGCCCCGGGGTACCATTGTCCGGGATGCCCAGTCCGGCAGGCTGCTGGCAGACCTGTCCACGGATGAGCCACAGATCCTGGCGCATGGGGGGCGGGGCGGCAAGGGCAACCAGAATTTTGCCACTGCTACCCGGCAGATCCCCCGCTTTGCAAAGCCCGGTTATCCGGGTGAGGAGCTGGAGGTGATCCTGGAGCTGAAGCTGCTGGCTGACGTTGGTCTGGTGGGATTCCCGAATGTCGGTAAATCCACGCTGATAAGCGTAGTCAGCGCCGCCAAGCCGAAGATCGCGAACTACCACTTCACAACGCTGACTCCGGTTCTCGGAGTTGTGAAGCGCGGCGAGCAGTCCTTTGTCATGGCGGATATCCCCGGACTTATCGAGGGCGCCAGCGAGGGCGTGGGACTTGGCCACGCATTCCTGCGGCATGTAGAGCGCTGCCGACTGATAGTCCATGTGGTGGACGTTTCCGGAATCGAGGGACGTGATCCTAAGGACGATTTCGAAAAGATAAACCTGGAGCTTGCTAACTTCTCCGAGGAACTGGCGGAGCGTCCGCAGATCGTTGCGGCGAACAAATCCGACATGGCGACCGAGGAGCAGATCGCGGATTTCCGTAAATTCATCGTGGAAAAGGGACTGCCCTTCTTCACGATATCCGCGGCGACCACCGAGGGCACTGACGCGCTGATGGACTGCGTTGCCGAGGAGCTTTCCAAGCTCCCTCCCCCCAAGCGCTTCGAGGTACAGCCGCTTACCATGGCGGAACTTCAGCAGATGGAGAACGAGAAGCACAGCTTCACTGTGCAGAAGATCGACGGCGTTTATGTCGTGGACGCTCCGTTCATGGCTCCGATCCTCTCCACATGCAACATGGAGGACTACGAGAGTCTTCAGTACTTCCAGAGAGTCCTGCGCTCCAGCGGCATAATCGACGAGCTGGAAAAGCAGGGGATCCAGGAGGACGACCTTGTGTCGATCTACGATTTCGAGTTCAATTATGTGAGATAATTCCGTGAGAAACCGCCGCGTTTCCGAGGTAGAATAATGACATTCATCAGCGTATTGCTCCGTGATCTTGAACGTTCCTCTCCCGGCAGTGGGGAAACTGCGAAGCAGGTCCTCTCCATGCTGGGGGGGATTTCTCCGAAATCCGCGTTGTTCGTTGGCGACGAGATTGCCACTCCGCAGCTAATTTCCGAAAGGTTCGGCTGCCGTCTGGTATCCGCGTTCACGGACGAGATACGCGTGCAGCAGGGCAGCGAAGCCGGTCTGGACGCTTCGGCAGTCCAGCTGTTTGAATTGCCGGGCGGGGACGGAAGCTACGACCTCATCTGGTACAACGGCATTGTGGATTTTGACGGCTGCGAGCAAAGACTTGAGCAGCTCCGGGCTAAGCTTGCCATGGGCGGAATCCTGGTTTACCGCGCTGTCAGCTGGCTCACGGAACCCTCGCCGGACACGAAGATGTTCTGCCAGAGGAGATTCGGCAGG
>ENA-OPTB01002614-OPTB01002614.1-human-gut-metagenome-genome-assembly--contig:-NODE-2614-length-11118-cov-2.390491_pt1 | contig 11118 bp, 10 predicted proteins | sample MGYA00241810_ERZ501911 | MGnify/ENA primary metagenome ERZ501911 (study PRJEB25962, sample SAMEA2042304) | human gut metagenome | biome: human gut; feature: human-associated habitat; material: faeces... | reverse complement strand
TTTCCTAACTTGACATTCGCTCCACGGAAAACCTGCCACATAGGCAGCAACCTCACGTTTCACAGCTATCATGCCACAGCAATTGATATTATACATGGTCTTTCCCAAAAAAGCAAGAACTTTTTTGATTTTCTGTCAAAAAAGAGAAAAATGAAAAGGAGCATCCTATTTCATTCCTTTTATAATAGGAAGATACTCCTTTATACCACGATTACTCTTTCTCAATTATTTCTCTGATCCTGTCTGCTTCCTCGCGGGACAGTTTATTTTTTTCACACCAGGCAGACAAAAATGCGGATGGTTTTCCGTCAAACCAAAACTCCAGCTGCTGTTGTAACAACTCATCCCTATAGGCTGCCAGACTTTTTTCCGGATGAATATATGCCGCTTTTCCTTTACGGTAAGTTGTTGCAAAGCCTTTGTCTACAATCTTATGAACAAATGTCACAACAGTTGTACGTGCGTAGTTCTTTTTATATCGATCTGCCAGTTCGCGAATCAGGTCTTGCAATGCAATATCTTCTTTCGCATCCCAGATTACTTTCATGATCATTGTTTCACAAGCACTTAAATCTCCCATAAATGATTCCATGTCGTTCATCCTCCGTTTAATTATTCCATCGTTAGGTACATTCTATCATTTTATGTCACAAATGCAATATTTTTTTGTCTAAAAATTTCTTTTTCTTTCAAAATCCGTCATGCAGAAATTTAATCATTGATTATTTTTTCTATTTTTCATATAATGTTACTGTTTTATACAGATGGAAATCAGGAGGATATGATATATGTGGTTAGCAGATCAATGGAATGACTATGAAGTGATCGATTGTTCAAAAGGTGAAAAGCTCGAACGCTGGGGAGATTATCTTCTCGTCCGCCCAGATCCCCAGGTAATCTGGGATACTCCGAAAAAAGAAAAAGGATGGCGCAAAATGAACGGCCACTACCACCGCAGTTCCAAAGGAGGTGGAGAATGGGAATTTTTCCAGCTTCCAAAAGAATGGACCATTCAATATTCCCTGCCTATTAATAAGAAGTTAACGTTTCATTTAAAACCTTTCAGTTTTAAACATACCGGATTATTTCCGGAACAGGCTGCCAACTGGAACTGGTTTTCCCAGCTCATTGCAGACGCCGTTTCCAAAGGACGTCAGGTTAAGGTTCTTAATCTTTTCGCCTATACCGGTGGGGCAACACTTGCGGCCGCTGCGGCAGGTGCAAGCGTAACCCATGTAGATGCATCCAAAGGCATGGTCACCTGGGCAAAAGAAAATGCAATTTCTTCCGGTCTGAAAGATGCCCCGATCCGGTGGCTGGTCGATGACTGTGTCAAATTTGTAGAGCGGGAAATCCGTCGTGGGAATCATTATGATGCCATTATCATGGACCCGCCGTCTTACGGTCGCGGACCAAAAGGAGAAATCTGGAAAATAGAAGAGAGCGTTTATCCGCTCATCCAGCTCTGCAGCCAGATTTTAACGGACAATCCGCTCTTCTTCCTGATTAACTCATATACCACCGGTCTGCAGCCGGCAGTTCTTTCCTATATGATAAGCACGGTGCTTGGCACCGCCAATGGTACAGTCACCGCCAGCGAGATCGGTCTTCCGGTTTCCTCCAACGGACTGGTTCTTCCATGTGGTGCAAGTGGGCGCTACGAAGCTACCGGGATTTAACCAATCCCTTTTCTTTCCACTTTCCGCTCTTCCAGCGAAGGTACATGCCAACGGCACGGACGCATTCATCACCAGTCATACCGATGTATGCGCCCACGGCCAGAAGACCCAGACGGATTCCAAACAGATACGTTCCCCCAACTGAACACAAAATCATAAAGCAGGCACCCATCACTACCGGAAACACGGCATCTCCACTCGTCTTTAATGCCTGCCCGTACACCAGATTGGTTACACGCCCCATCTCAAGTACGATGTCAATTGCCAGAAGTTTGCCGACAAGCGACACCATCTGCGGATCTTTGGAAAACAGCTGCATAATCCATCCGGAACAAAGCGCAAACATTGTTTCCAGAATAACTGCAACAATCACACCTATGATCGCCGCTTTTCTCGTTCCGCGGTCACATGCATCATACTCTTTCGCACCAATCCGCCATCCCGTCATAATCGCATTCGCCTGTGCAAGCGCCGCACCCACACAGTAGGAAAAATTTGTGATCTGCATTGTGTAGGAACGCGCCGTCACATTAAGTCCCTGTGCATCCATCTGATTCAAAAAACGGATCACCAGTGTCATGGAAACGTTATAGATCGCCGTCTCGCATGCGGACGGAAGCCCGATACGGATGATCTGTCCCATCACTTCCCGGTTGCTCTCCCTCTCTGGATGCTGTTTTGCTTTTACTAAAACTGCACCAAGCAGTACAACAATCACCAGATTGATGATGCGTGAGATCACCGTGGCGGTAGCAACACCCGCTACCCCTTTGTGCAGTACAAACAGGAAAAATGCATTCAGGCAAAAATTAATAACATTACCGATAATTGATGCATACAACGGTTCCTTCGAAAAACCAAATGCCCGAAGATAACTCGAGCAGATGGGAATCAAAGCATTCAAAATACAAAATCCACCCACAATCTGCAGATAGGTTCTCGCCGGCTGCATCAGTGCATCTGCCACACCGACCCCAGAGAGAATGGTCCCTGCACCGAGTGATAAGAACAGAGACATTATTACGCCAAGCACTGCATTAAATGCCAGTCCAAGCTGTCTGGCCTGATATGCCACCCCCGGCCTGCCCGCCCCGATATTTTGTGTCATAACGGCTACCATTCCCGAAGAGATCACAGAAAACATGATGATAAAAATTCCGATATATGTATTTGCAGTTCCCACCGCCCCAACCGCCTGATCATTTACAGACGAAAGCATCAGGGTATCGACCATCCCCGAAAGCATATACAAAAGTGTTTCCAGACAAATGGGAATAAAAAGCTGCGTTAAATTTTTTCTCCTCTGTTCCATTTATGGTATCTCCTTTCTTTCGTATTCATTTTATGCCCTTTTTTCAAAAAATGCTTGCATTTTATCGCCTTATAATTGCATTATTTCTACTTTTCCATTATAATTTAGGAAACTGACAGAAGGAGGGACTTCATGTATCCGGAACTCAAGGAAAACCGTCCGCACGGCACAGACAATTACCCCTATACACAATATCACATGCACAATATTTTCCATGCTTTTCAGATTCCCGTACACTGGCACGATGAGCTTGAAGTTATTTACACGAAAAAAGGACCTTTAAACCTCCTGATTGACGGGAAAGAATATACTGCTGAGGACGGTTCGGTCTATTTTGTTGCTCCGGGGCAGCTTCATCTGATGGGATCGGCAGCCGGGGATGTCGACTACTACACCCTCCTGTTTCCTCTCGAATTTATTTCGTTTCAGTCGGATGATTCTTTGGAACGGGAACTTTTCTTTCCCCTGCGGAACCACACTCTCTCCTTTCCCTGTAAACTTCCAGAGGATCACGACACAGCAGCAAAGGCATCCGTTCTGCTTGATCAGATCATCAACGCCAACTCTGACCGTATTGCTGCGAACCAAAAAAACGGATACCAAAACCAGCTTGGCACCCGCATTCTTCTCCTGAAACTTGTGCTTCTTATGGCAGAACAGGATCTGTTTTATCCCAGCCATACCAAAAGCACCAGCAGTCTCCAGAAAGAGTTGTTATCTTATATTCAGCAAAATTACTGTTTTCGCATTTCTCTGCACGATCTCGCCGGACATTTCCATATGTCTGAAAAATATATCTCCCGGTATTTCCGGGAACATTTCCAGCTTACGCTCTCGCAGTATATCACGTACCTGCGGTTATCCCACGCAAAGCATCTGCTGGAAACCACAAGTCTCTCCATCACAGAGACAGCACTGCAGAGCGGCTTTCCAAATGTAAGCTATTTTATCCGGACATTTAAAAACACCTTTCATGTCCCGCCTCTGCAATACCGCAATTCCATCCGCTAGAGGATACGCTTCTTTCGCAGAAGAAGCAGGATAATCACACAAATGATCACCATAATTCCGATGATAATAGCAAATCCGTGCGCAGTATTGGCAAACGGGACCCAGTGCTCGTTGACATTCATACCGTAAATTCCGGAAATAACCGTAGGAATCGCCATAACCAGCGTGATGACTGTCAGCGATTTCATGATGGAATTCATCCGATTGTCGATGACCGATGACAGCAATTCCCTGGTACCGTTTATGATGTCACGGTAAATACTTGTCATCTCAATTGCCTGCTGGTTCTCTACGATTACATCCCCGAGCAGTTCCTTATCCTCCGGATACTGCTCCAGCCGCTTGTATCTTGTCAGGCGGTCAAGCACTACTCCGTTGGCACGAAGGGATGTCGCAAAGTAGACCAGTGTCGATTCCAGTTCATGCAGCGCAATCAGATCCACTTCCTCCGTATCATCCCCAACACGTTCCTCGATCTCCGTACGCATCTTGTCGATGATACGAAGATCACTCTGATAAAGCACTGCAATCCGGTACAGGATCTGATAGACAAAACGAAGCTTTTTTTTCGTGCTGAATTCTCGGACACGGTTATTCAAAAACGCCTGAAGAACCGGTGTATCCTCCGTACAGACTGTAACGATCTCACCCGATGTAATCAGAATACCAAGCGGTATGGTCGTATACGATTCTTTTTCATGACGGATCTCGATCGACGGGATATCGACCAGAATGAGTGTATAACCATCCTGTAGTTCGATACGGGAACTCTCCTCTTCATCGAGTGCGGCCAGCACATCTTCAACATCCATATCCAGAGCATCCGCGACCATCTGTCCCTCCGCGACACTGGGGTTTACCATCTGCACCCATACGCCATCCTGAATTGTCGGTTCTTCATGAATCTTTCGGTCATCTGTTCTGTAATATTTAACCACCGGATTCCCCTCCTTTCGTATCGTCTGTACGGAATTATTTACTGTAATGTATTATAGCACTCTGTATAACTTTCCTACCAGACTTTTATTGCGAATCATGGAAAGATTATTCAAAAACAGCACATCATTCACTTTCTTGTCCTGTGCAAGTTTACTGATACTTCCTGTCCAATAACGGTAATCCACGACATACACCGTCTGATAATGATCAACCAGAAATGGAATAAATGCATTTCCGAACGATTCTTTTACAACAATGCAGGAACTTCCATCCGACAGATCCTTGTTCTCAATTTCCGTGTATGGATTATCACTTGCAATAAACGTACTGTATTTCAGTCCCGCATTGTAATTCGAAACATCATAAATTACCGGCCAGTCATATTTTTTGCCATCCGATGCCGTCACATGGCATATGCTCTCAGCATTTGGGTAATATGCTGTCACAGTATCCGGATTCGCCTTCAGCTTTGCATCCGAAGTATCATTATAAAAAGATCCCAGAAATCCGTCAAAATCCTGTTTTTTACTATATGCATCCAGCGATTCCGGCGTAATCCCTTTTGCTTTACAGAATTCCGTATATGCGTAATAAGCACCAAGTGTCGTCCAATGATGATCCGTCCGAAAATATTCATACTCCGTCCGATGCTGCATAAGCACGTCATATACGTCCACGTTTTTTACATGTTTGTCCATTTTTGCCTGGATCTTCTGCATTGCGTCATGCTGAGCGGAAGACGAGATTTTGTCTTTCAAATTATCCGGAAATGTAATTCCCGAACTGAGGGGAATGACAAGATCATACACATCCGATTTTCCGGCCAGAGTATCCGCTACCTTATTTACACTCTTTGCATAATTGTCTGCTGTTTTGTCCAGATAGGTGTATAACTCATATGCTGTATCATCCACTGTCACAACGCTTTTGTAATCTTTTATTTTTCCATCCGAAGTGATGGACGGATATTTTGTTTCCTCTTCCGCTTCCTGCGTAACATCCTGTGTGGAATCCTGTGTGCTTTTCTGTGTTGTGGTCTCTGTTTCTGTCTTATCTATTCCTTCTTCCTGCCTGTTCCCGCAACCCGAAAACACCGTTACGGCAAGTATGGCAGCAAAGATTATTTTACTTACTCTCTTATAAACCATTTATCTTACCTCTTTTCCATTTTAAATTCTTCCGACCAGTTTATACAGATTCCGGTCTGAAATAAAATTTGTAATATTATAGAGAACGAGTACATCTGTAATCTTATGTTCTTTCATATATTCCTCTATATTTCCATTATAATACCGTAAGTCAATCATAGTAATCTGTCCATAGTTTTCTGTTGCAAACGGCACAAAGGTGTTTGCAAACGAATCCTTGATGACGAGCAGATTGCGATCCTGATGTCTGGCATGGTCTGATACAATCTGTACCGTTCCGTAATTATCTCCGAAAAAGTATTTATATTTATCCTTTTGACTCAGCTGCGCTGTATCGTAACAGCTGTCCGTCTGTTTCTTTTCATCAATTGTCAGACTGCAGTCACTTCCGTATGCCTTCTGCTTCGTATCTCCATACGTCCAGATACTGTCATACGCCGAATCCGCATCCAGTATTTTGGAATACAGGCTTCCACGGAATTTTTTGGTCGCAACCTGTTTTTTCAGATCAGCCAGCGGCGTGCTCTCCATCCCGGTACTGTCACACCATGTTTCATAGGCAAGGTAAGCGCCCTCACTCGTCCAGTGATGATCCGTTTTGTAATAGATATAATCCTCATTATGGGAAAGTAGTTTTTCCCTCACATCTGTCACACGACAGTCCTTCATCTGTTTTTCAATTTGGTCAATATACTTTGCCTGATCAAACAGCCGTGCATGTGCCGGAAGTTTATCGGCCATTACCAGCCCGGATGACGGGACAAGCAGAAAAGATATCCGGTCCTTTTCTACATTTTCAGAAGCTTTTGCGAAAAAATCCTGCACCGCTTTCACATTGCGGGCAATCTGTTTTTCATCCACATCTTCCGGTGTGATTTTTTCAAAATCATAGCCGTCTTTTCCCACATAAGCCCCTCCGATATCTGTGTCTTTGCAGGCTTTCTGAATTCCGGTTTTTACCGTGATCCATCCATCGCGAAAACAGATCTGATCCCTGAGATAATTTTCAAGACCATCCTGAAATTTTCCACTCAATATATTGTCAACCGTCAGTCTGGGCGGTTCCGCCAGATATCTGTTTTCGTTCGGTGAGAACTCACGATCTTTCATCAGCAGGCTTCCACCGGATACCAGCGCAAGAAACGCAACAAAAATGACAATCATTGTCACACTGATTTTTTTCAATGATCTATGCCTCCTAAAAACGGAAATATAAAAACGGATTGTAACTGTCTCCTACCAGAAATGCAAAGGACACCAGCAAAAACACAACCATGAGAACCGGCTTTGCTATGGTCCATCCTTTCGACGTTGCAATCGCATCGTAAACGGTAGCATCCTTTCCCTGCTTTAATCTGCGCATCCAGACACGGTAATCAACAGATGCCGCGATCAATGCCACCAGAAGTACCGCATTACTTCCAAGGAAATATAAGAAATCAGAATCCGCAACTGCCACATGTCCGATTCCAAACATTGTCTTTAAATATTCTCCCAGCTGGTGAATATCCGTCTGTGCAAAAATTGTCCATCCAATAACCACGAGAAACATGCTGTAAATATGCCCGATCCAATTTGGAAGTTTATCCAGCCATTTAAGCAGGAACAACTTTTCAATCATGAGAAGCACACCATAATACACACCCCAGAGTACAAAATTCCAGTTTGCCCCGTGCCACAGACCGGTCAGCATCCATACAACCATAATATTAAACAGCTGCCGTACCAGACCCTTACGGTTTCCCCCAAGCGGAATGTATACATACTCGCGGAACCAGGAACTCAGGGAAATATGCCAGCGTCTCCAGAATTCCGTAATTGTCTTTGACATATACGGGAAATTGAAGTTTTCCAGAAAATAAAATCCAAACATTCTGCCCAGTCCGATCGCCATATCCGAATACCCCGAAAAATCAAAATAAATCTGAAAACTGTATGCAATTGCACCAAGCCATGCAGTAGCCACCGACATGTGATTCAGCTGTGAAATGGAATTCCACAGACTTCCGATCTGATTTGCCAGAAGCACTTTCTTTGCCAGACCCACGGAAAAACGAAATGCTCCTTCGGAAAAATCTTCCAGCGTGACTTTTCTGTGCATGAGTTCTTTTTCCACCGTTTTATACTGCACAATCGGTCCTGCAATCAGCTGCGGAAACAGGGTTACATAGGTTGCAAATGTAAGGATGTTTTTCTGTGCTGCAACCTCCCCGCGATAAACATCAATCGTATAAGACATTGTCTGAAAGGTATAAAAAGAAATTCCAATCGGAAGTGCTATATGCAGCAGTGACAACCCTGCCCCTGTAATGGAATTGATACTCCCGATAACAAAATCCGTGTACTTAAAAAACCCGAGGATGGCAAGGTTTCCGCACAGATCAACGATCAGTGCGGCTTTTGCTTTCCCCGGACAGTTTTTGTTTTTAAAGTGCTCGATCAACCGCCCATTCGCATAATCAAATACAATCGAAAACAGCATGATTAATACATAGACCGGCTCTCCCCACGCATAAAAGACCAGACTAAAAACCAATAAAACAAGGTTTCTAAGCCTTGCCGGGCAGAGATAGTACAGCAATAATACGATCGGTAAAAACGCAAGTAAAAATACAAAACTACTAAAAACCATTTTATTTAAACGCCTTTTCTATAATTTCTTTTGCCTGATCCGAATCCCCGGACACACACAGAACCACATACTGATTTTTCTGCTCCAGCACCGCATTTCCAATCCGTTTTGTCTCTTCCGGCACATAATCCTGGAAAGAATCGGCCTGATCATCAAGATATTTCTGGACATCTTCCATGGTTTCTTTTGCCTGATTTGAATCTTTTGCGGTAAAAACACCTACCTCTTCTGCCGTAGAACCGCTTCCGGCATACATAACAGAATCAACATCTTCCGGTAAATCTACAAGCATTGAAATTTCATCCGCTGTCAGTTCCTTTAATGTATCATCATATTTAATCTCTGTTGCAAGCGATTTTGCAAGAGCCTGCGCATCAATTGTCTTTGCTTCCCCACCACATCCTGCAAGTAAAAGTACTCCTGCTGTCAGTACTGCCAGCAGTCCTGTCTTTTTCATCATCATCATATTTTCCGATCCTTTCTTTTTATACACCCTGATATTTCTCACTCTGTACACGAATCAGTTCTTCATCATCAAAATAATTGATTTTCATCGCCTGTTTTACTTCAGAAAGTGTCTGTGCTGCAACTTCACGCGCTGCATCACTTCCTTTTTTCAGAATTTCATATACTGCCGGAATGTCTTTCTCAAATTCTGCCCTTCGCGCACGAATCGGAGCCAGCTCTTCCTGAATGACGTTGTTCAGGAATTTTTTGATTTTTACATCTCCAAGACCGCCTCTGGTATAGTGTTCCTTTAATTCATCCAGATTATGATATTCCGGAAGATATTCTTCAAAATGTTCCGGTTTGCTGAAAGCATCCAGATAGGTAAATACACAGTTTCCTTCCAGATGTCCCGGATCAGATATCTGAATATGTGTTGGATCCGTGTACATACTCATAATCTTTTTTTTGACATCACTTTCCGTATCTGAAAGATAAATACAGTTCCCCAGGGATTTGCTCATCTTCTGTTTTCCATCAATTCCCGGCAGACGCATACATGCCTCATTCTCCGGAAGCAGCACATCCGGCTCCACCAGCACCTCATCATAATGTTCGATAAAGTCACCTTTTGTCATGACCGGAAAATCTTCCAGTTTCGTCCATTCCGGATGTTCTTTGTAATAAGGAGAGTGCTGTTTTACATAAGAAAGAAGTGTCTGTACTCTTCTTTCCATATAATCTTCTGTTACACCCTCAACAATTTCATGTTTATTGACTTCTTTTAATTTTTTCAATCTGCCGCCCTTTGCAGCGTCAAGAAGATTAAATACCTCTCTTCTTAAAACTTCACCTGTCTGCATTTCTGTCTCCTTTATCCTTTCCTGCTTTCACAATACCCAGAATCACTACTGCTGCAACACGGAGACTATTGGCTCCAAGTGAAGCAACAGCAAATCCCATCATTCCATATGTGCGTGCCGCAAGTACTGATGACACGAGCAAAATACAAAAATGTGCAAGCTGAATCCACAACTGCCACCGTTCATCTGTAAACGTCAGAACGAGTATGAACAAAAATGCAGAAAACAGCCCAAGAATCTGCGCAAGATTCACAACCGTTACGATCCCTTTTACTGACTCATAAAGATTTCTGTAAAACAGCCACACAAAAAGTGGTGTTCCGATCTGACAGGCCACAAAAAAAACAAGACTTACACCGCCTCCGGCAAGAACAGCCTTTCCAAACTGTGAACGCGTCAGTCGTTCTTTTCTTTTTGTAAGATAAGAGATCACGATCGTATTAATTGGCGCGATCAGAAGTACCAGCGTCTTTCCGATCAGCGAAACAACATAATACTGTGTGACCTGTTCATTACCGAGGATCTGTTTGATCACAAGGCGATCCATATTCATTGTCGTATTGGTAATAAGATACGATAACGTAAGAAAAAAGCCTCGACCGAGTGCCGTCGTAAAAAATTCGCTTCTTCTGAAAAACTGATGAAAAATATTTCCGGTAACACCGACAAAAGCCAGTGCCGCGGCTTCACCGATCAGATAGATCCACACCCATTGTCCGGTCAGGCGATATATACCAAATCCGGCAAGATATCCGATTCCGATCAAAAAATAGTAAATAAAATATCTCCGGTAGTTCAGATTCAAACGATATTCCACATCACCATAATAGCGGAATACAGTCAGCATAAACATCAGGAAAACGCCAGCTGCCATCAACGGACTTTCCAGGCTTTTGCCGGACATAAACAGTGCAACAATACTTCCGATCAGTCCAAAGCCAAGCAGGAGCCAGTCATAGTCCCCATTGGTCACATCAAAATCCCGTCTTACTACAAGACGGCTGTTATTCAGAGCCTGCCCGATAGACGGACATATGATCGCAACAAGTCCTGTAATGTACAAAAGACCGCCAAGCTGTTCTGCTCC
>ENA-OPTB01002612-OPTB01002612.1-human-gut-metagenome-genome-assembly--contig:-NODE-2612-length-11123-cov-4.482833_pt1 | contig 11123 bp, 9 predicted proteins | sample MGYA00241810_ERZ501911 | MGnify/ENA primary metagenome ERZ501911 (study PRJEB25962, sample SAMEA2042304) | human gut metagenome | biome: human gut; feature: human-associated habitat; material: faeces... | reverse complement strand
AAATAATATATATATATATACTATTTAAAATCCAATATGGATAGATTTATAGTTAACGCTTAAAAATTCCCGAACTATGTTAAATATGATTTAAAATCCAATATGGATAGATTTATAGAACTCTTTGTGTTTCGAGCCACACTCGACAAAGCGTATTTAAAATCCAATATGGATAGATTTATAGTAATAGAGAAAACCTCCAGTAGGTGCCGAATCAGAATTTAAAATCCAATATGGATAGATTTATAGTGCAATTCTTATAGCTTCCGCCTTTTTCCTTGCGCATTTAAAATCCAATATGGATAGATTTATAGGTTGACTTCGTTTACTGACGCTTTGACGAATGTTCATTTAAAATCCAATATGGATAGATTTATAGCTGCCGTTGTCCTGCACTATATCACCGCTTCGTTCCATTTAAAATCCAATATGGATAGATTTATAGTAATATCTTCTGTTGCATGATAACTTTTGTATGAGCCATTTAAAATCCAATATGGATAGATTTATAGCCGTGGGATAAAATGATAAGTAATCATCGGCATTTTTCTGTGCTGTTTTGTCGATATACCAAATATTTATCAAATACTACTGCCATTTCAATATATCAAAAGCAACTATACCGATGATTACTTGATTTTTAGGTTCTGTCAACCTGCCGGGGGTTTGTGCTATGTCAGGTCGACAATAAAAGCGTTACAAAAAATTTGATGTTTTATCATCCGTTTTTCCAAGAAAATCTTTATTCATCCACCGTTCTTCACGGGTATGAAACATTATTACCGAATCCTTGTCTTTTCTGATATAAACATCAAGTTCTTTTTGCAAAGCAAGTGAGTTTGCTTTACTTAAGTTTCCTTCAAAAACAGAGTTTTGAATATGTACAAGATATTTTTTGCAAATCTTAAATACCTTTGGAAGTATTTTTCTGCCTTTTTCATCACATATTATATCATATACAAGAATTACATACAATATTTACCACCACATTTCAAAGCCTTTATATTCTTTTTCTCCTATAATGTGCTTTATCAGTTTATAAAGTTCAAGTCTGATTAAGAATTGATAAGATACATTTTTATTAAGTTCTTTGTGAAAAATAGTTGTCTTTAATTTTTCGTCAAATTCAGATGTAATTATTCGTGACGCCCTTTCGGTAAGCTGCAAACCGTTAAGTCCTTCTACAAAACTGCTTTCTGTTATTTGTTTTCGATTAAGCAAAGAAAAGATCAGACGATCCGCAATCAGCGGTTTGAAAATTTCCGAAACATCAAGTGCAAGAGAATATCGCCTTGTACCCGGCTGATGAAGATAGCTTATTGTAGGATTAAGTTGGGTTTTATAAATTTCCGCCAGAGTTTTTGTATATACAAGAGAATTGACATATGAAATAAGGCTGTTAATCATATTGTCGGCAGGATGATAAACTCTTTTATCAAATTCAATATTCTGATCAATAATTACATTCCACGCTTTGTAATATTCCTGTCGAATATTACCTTCAATTCCCATCAACTCTTCTATGGTTTCTACATCTGCAAGTTTCCTCCTCAAATTTTCTATAGCGACCATTTGCTCTAACACATTCTTGCCTCTGCCGTTGTAGTATCTTAAGTTTCTGTAAATATTATAAGACGCAGCAACTATAAATTCTCTTGCTATTGATAATCTGTTTGAATAGTCGCCGTAAGCAAGCACTTGCTTAACCAAAAGCTGACCTGCAAGTTTTGTTTCTTTTGGGCAAAAACTTCCTATGTAAAATTGATAGTAATTGAAGAAATGTACAAGTATTCCGTATTTTGAAAATAAGTTCAGCAATTTAGATGTAACCGTTATTTCATTCATAATATAAATTTCTTTAATATTTTCTATCGGAAGATCTTTTACATTTCCGTCGATTGCAGTAAATCTTAATGTGTTGTCTTTTTGAGTTAAATTGCCTGACGAATATATGTAATAACTTTCCTGCATTTTATCACCTCAAATACAGCACAAATCATAGTAAGCACATGATTTGCAAATTCTTTTACTTTTAAATTTTGGCGGCAAAGCAGCCGATATAATTTTTACTATATCAGCTGCCGCACTTTCAAGCTCTCTTTCATCTTCTTCGCTAAGTTCAACATTAAGACTTTGCTTTAGCAAAGGATAATCAATTCTGCCTTTTATTCCCTCTACCCCACGCTTTTTCAGATAATAAAGATAGTATTTAAGTTGAGCAATACCCGCTTCCTCTATCTTTCTGCTTTTCTTTACCTCATGTAAAAGTTTATGCTCGGTAATAAAATCAATATTGATTGTGTTGTCGATCATAATATGTTTTTTCTTTTGCTTATAAGTGGTTTCATCTATAAGTTTTCCGATTTTGACATTTTCGTTTTCACTTTCCATTGCCAAACCGTTTGAAAAATACCACAGCTTTCTTTTACAAACATAGTAATAATAAATATGCATACCCGAAATATTATTTTCGTCCATAATCATACCTCATATAAAATTATCAGGTTCTCCGTTATCATCAGATTTATCTTGCTTTTTGGTTTTCTTTTCCTTATCAAATCTGATGCCGCATTCGGAATCATAACTGCTGTTAATAACAGGTAATTCAGTATATGGCATTTTTAATTTTTTTATTTCGTAATCGTCAATTCTGAATTTAGGTACGGAAACCGTGAATCCAAGTATTTCTTCGTTTGCCTTAAGTTTATCATCTCTTGAATAAGTATCTGATTTTAAAACTTCCAAAGCTTTTTCTATGGCACTTTCATTTTGATTATAAACATCAATCGGCACAGCGTCACTTCTGTCAATACTTCTTATTCCATCTTTTTTAAGAGAGAGATAATCGACATTTTCTTTATAATATTTATAAATTTTACGATATTCTTGAAAATATTTTGATTTTTCGATTTTTTCAACCGAAAGGTACTCATCTATAAGTTCTTGTTTAAGAACTTCAGAGATAATTCCGTCAACGCTTAAAATCGCCTGTTTTGACAACGAATGAATAGCATCGTCAACAAAACGATGTGCATTACCTTGAATTTCAGTAAATACAAAACAATTGTAAGATGAAAAGTCTTTATTACCCTTTCTGTTTACTCTGCCAAAGCGTTGAAACAGGGAAAATAAATCCGATAACTCGGTAATAAGAATATCAAAATCAATGTCAAGACTTGCTTCGACTACGGATGTTGAAATCCATATTTCAGGTATATTCATACTTTCGTTAGTTTTTTCAGAGGCTGCCAAAATCGCATTTTCTTTAGTTTTTCTGTCATTTTTTGTAAAATTGGAATGAAACAGATTTACACTTGCGTTAATATCCGAATTTTTTATTTCGGTGTACATCTTATTTGCAATATCAATTGAATTGCAAACGACAAGATATTTTTTTACTTTATCGCATATTGTATCATCAAATATTTTTATAATATCGTCAGACTGCAAGTTTTTTTCATATACTTTTACATTATGCCTTAGCTTACCTTTATCAGAAAAATCGGATGTTTTTACATCTGTTCCGAGTATTTTTTCAATCTCGTTTCTTACAAACGGAGGCAAAGTTGCGGTAATTACAGCCACTTTACCACCCAAAGTATGAATCATCTCAATTGCATAAATAATTGCAGCCAAAACATCAGGTGAATACATCTGTATCTCATCAATAATAAACTTTGAATATGACGCTACCGCAAGTTTGTATTCATAACCTGCATATTTCAATGCAAAGTCAAATATCTGATCAGGCGTACAAATTGTAATCGGAAGTGCAAGCTGTTTACTGCATTGTGCATACGCAAAATCATAATTTTTTCCGCTAATTATTGAATCTTCCAAATAATAGGATTTCATATCGGAGTGAACAAGTGCCTCTCTTTCCTTGTAATCTTCTTGCGAATTATCTCCGCAAAGCTTTTTAATTCTTTCGTACATCGCATTGATAGCTGTTTTTAACGGCAAAACGAAAAAGCATTTATTGTCCCCGCACCAAAGCAATCCCGCCTCGGTTTTGCCCATACCTGTAGGTGCGGTTACAATTAAATTGCTGTCGGTATTTTTAATGCAAAATTCTTGCAATTCATTGTAATGTATATTTCGGGTATTTTTCCAATTGTTTAAAGAATCAGTCAAAAAATCGTTGACCTTTTCGCAGTCAAGACCTGCACTTGCACTGTAATCACATTTATGTAAAAGACCTTTTAATAAAACAGCGTATTGTTTTTCTTCATCAGAAAGTTCGGTTTCAAATAAAGCTTTGATTTTCTTAATATTTCTCTTCATTTTATTGTAAGAGTTTGTATCAAAGCCAAATTCAGAAAGGAATTTTTCTATAAGCTCACGGTTTTCTTTAAACACTGTAACAGGAGAGTCTTTGTTATAGTGATGATAAAGCACAGCAAAATATACGCTTATAGGTTTTATACATTCTGATTTATCAATAAAAAAAGTCGAAAGTATACTGTGTGGAATTTCTTGTTCAGGTTGAAAATTTCCGCCTTTAGTAATTCTTTTTTGAAATTGAGAATTTGCCTTACCGTTATCATGTTTTAAACATGAAACAAGTAAATCAGCGTATAAATCATCAGATTTTATATAGCCGAGCTTATAGAGCAGTTTTGCCTGCTCTATAAGCTCATTTGAATGTTGTCCGATTGTTTTGTCGGGTTTTGCAAGTTTATCTTCTATATTCATTACAAATACCTCAAGCTAAAAACACTGAATATATACCGTTCTCGGTTTTGTCAAGCATTATGCCTTTACAACCGTTTTCAATATAGTTAAGTTGACAGAAAATAATAGGTACACGATTAAACACTCGTTTTCTCATACCGCCCTTTAACTGCACTGTTTTGTAATCCTTAGGCATTAAATATTTTGTACCGCCTGTGTATCCGCCTTCCGTTTTAGAGATTATATCCATATCGTCTTTATTAATTTCGAGATACTCGACAGGCATATAAACATCAAAATCAGCTTCTCCGTAATCGACATCTTCGTCAACATCAAAAAGCTCTGTTTGAGCACACTCAAGAACTTCTACAAAATCCTCTCCTCTGCCGATTGCAGTAAGATTTCCGATATTATCCATAATATCATTCATAGTATTTTCATCTGCAACTATATGAATGATAAGTTCAATATCGCAGAGAAGTTCATAATACTTAGGGCCTTTTGCAAGCGTTCTGAAATGGGAATACGGAATAGTATACTTTACCTTTTCGTACTCATCATACACAGCCTTTATATGCTTAATACGCTTATCAAATTCTTTTACTTCTTCGGCAGAAATATTTTCATCGGCTTTCATTTCTTTGAGCCGAGTTTTCATTTTATTAATGATTTTTTTATGCTTGTCGATTCTGCGTTTTGTACGCTTTAAAAAGCGGTATTCTTCAAGCAATTTTTCATTAATTACATTAATTGTAATGCCTTTTTCAAAGCTGTTTCCTTGAGCCTTTTGTGCAGTAGCCACAACCTGATATGCACTTGAAAGCATATCGGGATTTTTCATTTTTACAAGCAAATTTCTGTCATCATTAAGACTGTTAAGAAAACAATCGTCCTTATACATTTTTGCTTTTAGAGAACCGTACTTTCCCTGTACGCTTACTTGCATAGGATGATAAGATGTATAACCGCAAGCCTTATGAAGTGCTCCGATAACAGTTGAATACGGCGGTAAAGGAAATGTCATACGGTTTTGTACAGTTTCTTCTTTTTTGTAATTTGCACTGTTTTGTTTTATATGAAGTCTAATTGCTTTCATATTAATTCCGCCTTACTCTGAAAAATACTCTTTAACCTGACCTCTGAGATTTTCAAAAAATTCTGTCATACTTACAGGATTAAGTTCTCTTACAATTTCGTCCTCGTTTGAAAGCTCGCCGTTACGCATAAGTGCACAACTGTAACCTTGAGCAAGTTTTTCCTTAATCGGCTCTATAATAAGTCTTTTGCCTGAAACAGAAACCGCATTTTCAAAAATATGTGTTTTTCTCGGTGAAAGACCGCCTACCACAAAAATCGGCTCTGCGTTATCAAGATTTCCTTTAACAACAAGTGAAAGATTTTCTACTGCGTTAATAAGAGCAATTACTCTTTCGCACTTTTCTGCGTTATCTGCCTCTGCACCAAAGTTTTCGTCCTTACCGATTTTTTCAAGGTCAATTGTAAGACTGTAAATTTTAGATGACTTGTCATATTCATACTGATAAGGCATAAGACCGCAATCCTTTGCATTGTTTTGAACATTTAAACCATGTGCCATAGCATAATTGGTTGCAAGGTAAAGGTTATTGTGAAAACGGGCATCATTAATAAACGGCTCTGTAGCAACAGCGTCTGTAAGATAGAAAGAACTGTTACGGATGTATGTAACATCTTTTGTTGACATATATCCACCCTCAAGCGCACGGCAGGTTGCGGCATTTACATCTTCATTAACAAGTTTCTGCATTGCTCCGTCGTTTGATGTCTGTAAATCATCATAAAAACCCGACTGAACACAGATAGCGTTTTTAAGGCTCTCACGACTTCTTGTAGCGTACTCTTTTCCGCCTCTGAATACCTTTTGTACACTTGAAATATTACCGAGGCTTTCGCCGTAGTTGCTTGTCATATTTGCGATTACAGTTAATGTTAATGCTTTATTTTTCATAATAAAATCTCCTTTATATTAGTTATTTTTTGAGCTTACTTCAATTAATGCGCTTGCAAAAGCAAATGCAAGATCTTTATTTTCTTCCGCATTTTCAAGAAATGTATAGAAAAATGAAAATTCCATTCCGACATAAGCAGACAAACTAAGTATAATCTCTTTTGCTCTGTCGTAATCATGTGCGCAAAGAGCACTGATTATTTTTTGCTTATATGAATTAATTTTATTACTGCTTTTCATTTCAATTAGTTTTTTGGAAGTTAAAAATCCACAACTTTTTGCTGACTTAATTTCATCCATAATTTCATTTCCTTTCCAAGATACATTTATGTCTATTAGCATATCAGTTCTGCTTTTTATATAGCCTTTAACGGCATTATCATCAAAATAAAACTTAAGCATCATTAAAATTACATCGTCAAGCAACACATTGTTAAGACAACGCATATAAACTTCTTTCTCAAGATTAAACCAATAATCATCATTGATTTTTTTGACAAAGTTTAATGATTTCCCCGATAATTCTCTTAACTTTTTTAATCTTTCAAGTCGTACAAAGAATGTTTCGTAATAAGCCTTATCTTGAGATTTTGATATAATTTCAACATCATAGCTTATATAATCCTTTGAATTTTGCAAAACAAGCATTAGTTTGTTTTTGTCGTCTTTATTTTCTGTACTGCTAAGTTGATTTGAAAAAGCATAGTTTGTTTGAGTTAAAGACTTAACAGAAAAATTGTTATTCACAAAATAAGCTTCTCTCATATCAGGATTTGAGAAAGCAAACGGTATAAAATCAAATTCTAAAATATCATTGCTCTCAAAACTTTCCTTTGAAAAACAAAAGCCGAGATTACTTGTTTTTCTGTCTTTGTCAACATTGTAGCCTCTAAGTCTGCAAGTGCTGTTATCTTCGGTAAAAATAAGTCGTTCATTGCAGTAATTCTTATAAAGGTTATTGCCGTTTTTAAAGATATTCTTTATAATTTCCGCCCTGTTTTCTTCAATGGTTGAGATAAAAATATCTTTATTTGTTCCGTCAAATTTTATTTTGTCAAATAGCCCTTTAAGAACTGTTTTGCTCTTAACAAGGTCGTTTACCAATTTAATTTGTTCTTCACTGAATTCTTGACTTTCGAGAATGTTTAAAATATTTTTGTGAGTCATATATTTTTCAAAATAGTTCTCTGCAAACTCAAGATATTTTTCTTCTGTTATATCTTCACTTTTGTAAATTATACCGTCAAAGCCGTGGATATAATTATCGGGCTTTTCTTCAACATCATAGAGGACTTTGTAAACAATTCCAAAGTAATCAAAATATTTACATAAACCGACAACGGCTGCTGCAAACCTCCAATCGGTAGGCTGCAGCAAAGTGTCATAATCAAAGTAATCAATCTTTGTTTTCATTAATTCGGTTCACCTCCCTCCGATAAAAGCTCGGCAAAGCCAAATCCTGCGGATTTTCGTGAACCTATACCGCTTTTCAGCAGATAATTAATAACCGATTTATCGGCATTAATACTAAAACTGCCTAAACTGCATTCAATGTAGTTTTTGTAGTGATAAACCACTGTTTTTTTTGCATTTAACGGTTTAATTTCAAAGTTTGAAATTAACTTTTCATCAAAACCGCTTTCAACAAGCTGCTCTTTAATTACCTGTTTTGTAATCTGCGTAAAATCCGGATTTGCAACCGAAATATACCTATCCGAATTATTCTCGGCTTTATGTAATCTGATACACAAAGGGCTAAGCATTTTTACAACAGCGGATGATGAAGTAACATTTTTTTCCAGCACAAGATTAACACTGACAAGTTTCATTTCGTTGCCGAGCGGAGCGGGAATCGGCTTGTCCTTTTGCTTTATAAAAGCAGACATAAAAATACATCCCGTATTATAGTCAGCTGTTGAAAAAGTAATGTTTAGTTGATTTTTCCCGAGTTGAATTTCCGTTTTAGAAAACTTCGGCATAGGCAGATTCACCGCAAAAGTAAAATTTCTGCGTTCCGGTGTAAAATAATATTTTTCATAATATTTTCCCTCGGCAATATCTGACAGTGACCGTTTAAAAAACGAAAGCATAATTCGTCGATAATCAATCGGCAGCTTATTGTTTTGCAAATGAAATCGCAATAAGATTTTCATATTTACCTCCATTTATTATTTTAATAGTATTAGATTTTGTTATTAGAGTTATGATATTTCACAACTCTAATTACAGTATAGCGTTCACAATTTTGTTTGTCAATACCTAATATATATTTATTAATAAAATATTTTTTATAAATAAACTTATAAATACATTTATTTTTATAAATTTAGTACATTTGATATTTACATTTGATATTTACAATTAATTATGATATAATTTAATAAATCTTTCCAAAATGGATTTTAAATAATATTTATTTACACCACTTTTTTAATCTATCCAAATTGGATTTTGTCTTTACCATACTCTTTTGTCAAGGTGAACCCGTGGTATTTCTCGTTTTTTCCTCAAAAATCCGAACTTCACTTTGGCAATTTAGGCCTGTCTTTCCCATATTATAACATTTTCACTGTACCATAATCCGTACTTTGAATTCGATTTATAAAAAAGATAAAAGGCTCTCGATAAAAATTCGAGGGCCTTTGCTTTTTAAAATCATATTTCGTTATATATGTTGGAGTATCGTTAAACTTATAGTTTAATATAAAACAGTTAAAATTTTCTTAAAATGTTTATAATCTGAAATTAACGCTTGACAAATATTATCTGTAATGATATAATAATATTTGTTACATAGATAAGCGGATGTAGTTTAGTGGTAGAACTTCAGCCTTCCAAGCTGATCGTGTGGGTTCGATTCCCATCATCCGCTCCACATTAAAAGGTACTCAAAAAACGAGTACCTTTTCTTTTTGCACATTTTAATGTAAACTTGTAGGGGCGAACCGTGTGTCAAGTGCAACATGGTAACCACCTGTGCAAGGACATGGTATACAAATTCACAATCTTGAAATCTTGCGGTGAATACGCTTGCCGGATGACGAGTCATACTCAGCAATAACAAAATTGCGATAGCAAACAAGAAATGAATCATTGTTTGGATTAGGTCTGAATTGAACATAATCATTGATGAAAGTTTCACTAAGATATAATTGAAAATTCTGAAAACGGACATATCCCCACGAATTTACTTTTATGACTTTAAAGCCGGGTTCATATTCAAACGGCTCCACCTTGTCAGCAAAAATCCTTTCGCTGTGAGTATAGACATCGGCAGGACATTTGTTTCCAAGTGCTTCATGAGGTCGCAGGCAATTATACTTAGTTCGCCACTCTTGCAGAGCCTTGTCAGCGTAATCCAAGTTCTTGAATAGATTATGATTTAAAAGTTCTCTTTTCATACTGCCATGAAACCGTTCAATTTTTCCTTGTGTTTGCGGATGTTTAATTCTGCAATGTATGGGAAGAATGTCATTGTTCATAAGGAATTTTTCAAACATAGTAAATCCATGTTTAAAACCTGCAAACTGAGAACCATTGTCAGAAAGTACGCTTGATGGCATACCAAACTCATAAAAAGCTTGCTTAAAAGCGTTAATAACGACATTTTTAGTGTTAGGAAAGCATGCTATTTTGATTGAGTATCGTGAGCTGTCATCGAGAATAGTCAATGGATAGCAATAACGATTATCGGCAGTTAAAAACTCTCCCTTGAAATCAGTTTGCCACATATCATTGCAATGTTCTTTCTGAAAGCGTTTAAAAGGCTTTCTTTTGAGAGATTCCTCTTCAGATATAAGTTGGTGTTTATGAAGAATGTTAGTAATGGTTCTTGGACAAGGAATGTTTTTATACCCTTGATTTTCAAGAAAAATTTTAATTTTATCATCACCCCAACCCGGGTTATCGAAACGAACAGAAACGATTAATTCTTCAATGTCGTCAGGCGTTTTGTTAGGAGAACATAATGGTCTGCGTGACATATCAGTTAAGGGCAGTCCCTGTTTAAATCTATCAACCCACTTGCGACCGGTTTTGCGTGTGATTTCATATTCCCGACATAGAGCACTAAAATTATTTGTTTCTAATGCTTTTGTAACAAATTCTAATCTTTGTTTTTCCACAGTTTTACACTCCCACGGCATAAAAACAGCTCCTTCATTTGCTATTTTCTTGCCATTTATTTTATCATAAAACTGTATACTATGTCTTTGCACTGTTGTATACTATGTTACTACACTGCACATATTATCCGCCCGCCTGATGAACTTTTCCGTTCATTTACAATTGTCGGACAATATGTTTATAAGGCGGTGCTTGAAATACACAGGCATTATCCTTTCATATTTGTTGATACTTTTACAATTATGCCGAATCATATTCACTTGCTATTGCGAATTGATAATATGATTGAGGCAGAAAATTCTGTGGTGTTTTCTAAGACAAAATCAATTTCAACGGT
>ENA-OPTB01002611-OPTB01002611.1-human-gut-metagenome-genome-assembly--contig:-NODE-2611-length-11127-cov-4.866510_pt1 | contig 11127 bp, 9 predicted proteins | sample MGYA00241810_ERZ501911 | MGnify/ENA primary metagenome ERZ501911 (study PRJEB25962, sample SAMEA2042304) | human gut metagenome | biome: human gut; feature: human-associated habitat; material: faeces... | reverse complement strand
GTGTTAAAGGTGGGCACTAAGATTGCCGAACCTGCCGGCTTTGTTTCGGCAGCAATTCACTCTTCAGTCAGTGGCAAAGTGGCGAAGATTGATACGATAGTCGATGCCAGCGGTTATGCGAAATCTGCCATCTTCATTGACGTGGAAGGTGACGAATGGGAAGAAACAATCGACCGCAGCAAGACGCTGGTGAAGAAATGTGAACTTCCGGCGGAAGAAATCGTGAAGAAGATTGCCGATGCGGGAATCGTAGGTCTGGGCGGTGCTTGTTTCCCTACGCAGGTGAAACTGTGTCCTCCTCCTTCTTTTAAGGCTGAATGTGTGATTATCAACGCGGTAGAGTGCGAACCCTATCTGACTGCCGACCATCAGCTCATGCTGGAACATGCGGAAGAAATCATGGTAGGTGTCTCTATCCTGATGAAAGCCGTGAAAGTAAACAAGGCATTTATCGGAATCGAAAATAATAAGCCCGATGCTATCGAGCTGATGACAAAAATAGCTTCCAGTTATGCAGGTATCGAGGTTGTGCCTTTGAAGGTGCAATATCCGCAAGGAGGTGAAAAACAACTGATCGACGCGATTACCAAACGTCAGGTGGCCAGCGGCGCACTGCCTATCTCTACGGGAGCGGTGGTACAGAACGTGGGTACGGCGTTTGCTGTTTATGAAGCTGTCCAGAAGAATAAACCGTTATTTGAACGTGTGATTACTGTGACGGGAAAGTCGGTGGCTAAGCCGTCCAACTTCCTGGCTCGTATCGGTACGCCGATGAAGCAGTTGATTGACGCTTGTGGCGGTCTGCCGGAAGACACGGGGAAAGTAATCGGTGGTGGCCCGATGATGGGTAAGGCACTGGTGAATATCGAAGTTCCCACTGCGAAGGGCAGTTCCGGTATCCTGATTATGAATCAGAAGGAAGCCAAGCGTGGCGAGGAACAGACCTGTATCCGTTGCGCGAAGTGCGTGAGCGCTTGTCCGATGGGACTGGAGCCGTACTTGCTCGGAGCTTTGTCCGAAAACGGAGATTTTGAAACAATGGAAAAAGAAAGAATCATGGATTGTATCGAGTGCGGCTCTTGCCAGTTCACTTGTCCTGCCAACCGTCCGTTGCTCGACTACTGTCGTCTGGGCAAAGGCAAGGTAGGAGCTATGATTCGCGCACGTCAAGCTAAAAAATAACGAATATGGAAAATAAATTAATCGTATCACTATCACCCCACGTTCATGGCGGAGACAGCGTGAAGAAGAATATGTACGGCGTGCTGATTGCACTGGTTCCGGCTTTTCTGGTGTCTCTCTATTTCTTCGGCCTGGGTGCTCTGATTGTTACAGCTACTTCCGTTGCGGCTTGTTTGTTCTTCGAATGGGCGATCGGGAAATATTTAATGAAGAAACCGACCACGACTATCTGCGACGGCTCTGCCGTTATCACAGGTGTGTTGCTGGCATTTAACTTACCTTCCAATCTGCCGATTTGGATTATCATTCTCGGTGCGTTGTTCGCTATCGGTGTGGGCAAGATGTCTTTTGGCGGACTGGGTTGCAATCCTTTCAACCCTGCGTTGGCAGGACGTGTGTTCCTGTTGCTCTCTTTCCCGGTGCAGATGACAAGTTGGCCGGTAGTCGGTCAGTTGACCGCTTATACGGATGCCACCACCGGAGCTACTCCGTTGGCGTTGATGAAGCAGGCGATTCATGGCGATACCTCTGCGCTGAGCCAGATACCGGATGCTTTGAGTCTGCTGATCGGGCAGAACGGCGGATGTATCGGCGAGGTCAGTGCGTTGGCGTTGCTGATCGGACTGGTTTATATGCTGTGGAAGAAGATTATCACCTGGCATATTCCTGTATCTATCCTGGTGACTGTATTCGTATTTGCCGGCATCATGCATCTGGTGGATCCTGAGAAATACGTTTCTCCGCTGTTGCAGTTACTCTCCGGAGGTCTGATGCTGGGCGCTGTCTTTATGGCAACGGATTACGTGACTTCTCCGATGAGCAAGAAAGGAATGTTGATTTATGGTGTTTGTATCGGTCTGCTGACGGTGGTTATCCGTCTGTTCGGTGCCTATCCCGAAGGTATGTCGTTCGCTATCCTGATAATGAATGCGTTCACTCCGCTGATTAACACCTATTGTAAACCTAAACGCTTTGGGGAGGTAGCGAAGAAGAAATGAAAAAGTTACAATCATCTTTAAAGAATATGTTGCTGGTGCTTACGGGTGTGACTGCTGTCTCCGTAGCGTTGCTGGCTTATGTGAATGAACTGACGAAAGGCCCTATTGCCGAAGCGAACGCAAAGACGCTGAACGAGGCTTTGAAGAAGGTTCTTCCCGAATTTACCAATAATCCGGTAGCGGAAAGCGATACTATTTTCGGTGAGAAAGACGGAAAGAAGTTCGTTGACTTCATTGTCTATCCGGCAAAGAACGGCGAAGAGCTGGTCGGTACGGCTGTTGAAGCCAAATCTATGGGATTCGGCGGTGAGCTGAAAGTGCTGGTAGGCTTTAATGCTGAAGGTAAAATCTATAATTACTCCCTGCTGGCTCATGCGGAAACTCCGGGGCTGGGTTCGAAAGCCGACAAATGGTTTGGCGCTTATGACCCTGCCAAAGATGAGCAGGCAGTGTCGCACGAAGAAAGTGCGAAGTCTATCCTGGGTATGAATCCGGGTGAAGCTCCGCTGACTGTCAGCAAGGACGGCGGACAGGTGGATGCCATCACAGCGTCTACTATCAGTTCACGCGCTTTCCTGAATGCTGTGAATGCGGCTTACCAGGCATATAAAGCAACTCCGGACGCGGACGCGGCTACGGGAGCTACGATTAAAGTTGAACTTACTGATTCTATCAGTGCTAAATAAGAAAGGAGACAAGTATGAATAACTTTAAAGTAATGATGAACGGGATTATCAAAGAGAATCCTACGTTTGTGCTCCTGCTTGGTATGTGTCCTACGTTGGGTACGACTTCATCGGCTATCAACGGTATGGGCATGGGACTGGCTACGATGTTCGTGCTGATCTGCTCGAACGTGGTGATCTCCCTGATTAAGAATCTGATTCCGGATATGGTACGTATCCCTTCATTTATCGTGGTAATCGCGTCTTTCGTGACGTTGCTTCAGATGGTGATGCAGGCTTATGTGCCGGGACTATATGCTACGCTCGGTCTTTTCATTCCATTGATTGTGGTGAACTGTATCGTGTTGGGACGTGCCGAGGCTTTCGCCGCAAAAAATAACGCGGTCGCTTCCATGTTCGACGGTATCGGCATGGGATTGGGCTTTACCATTGCCCTCACTCTGCTGGGTGCTGTCCGCGAGTTTCTGGGAACAGGCAAGATTTTCGACCTGACAATCATGCCGGAAGAATACGGAATGTTGGTATTTGTACTGGCTCCGGGTGCTTTCATCGCTTTGGGATACCTCATTGCGCTGATTAACAGTTTCAAGAAAGCCTAACTCAATTAAATAAGAAAAGAATATGGAATATATATTGATTTTTATTTCGGCAATCTTTGTAAACAACATCGTGTTGTCGCAGTTCCTGGGTATCTGTCCGTTCCTCGGCGTATCCAAGAAAGTGGAAACTGCGATGGGTATGAGCGCTGCGGTTGCTTTTGTGCTGACCATCGCTACCATCGTTACCTTCCTGATTCAGAAGTTTGTCCTTGATGTTTTCGGTTTGGGATACTTGCAGACGATTACTTTCATCCTGGTGATTGCCGGACTGGTGCAGATGGTGGAAATCATCCTGAAGAAGGTTTCTCCGGCTCTTTATCAGGCATTGGGCGTGTTCCTGCCGCTGATTACGACCAACTGTTGTATTCTTGGTGTGGCTATCCTGGTGATTCAGAAGGACTATGATTTGCTGACAGGAGTTGTGTATGCGTTCTCTACGGCTATCGGCTTCGGACTGGCACTGGTACTCTTTGCCGGACTGCGTGAGCAAATGAGCCTGGTGAAAGTTCCGAAAGGAATGCAAGGCACTCCGATTGCCCTGATTACCGCCGGTCTGCTTGCTATGGCATTCATGGGATTCTCAGGTGTGGTGTAAGACTTACAGTTGATAATTAAATATGGGATTGGAAACTCCGGCGTATGGCGACATACAGGCTGTGGGTTTCCAATTCTTTTTTTTGTACCTGAATGCTGTTTTTTTATACCTGAATACCACCGAATCGTACCAAATCGTTTTTTTGATAAATAATTTCGTGACAATTTATTGCAAATCCATTTTATTTCCATAAATTTGTAGCTCAAACGACAAAAAGCCGAAAAACTAACCATTTATAAAGAATATGAAAGAAAGAATTTTAGTAACGGGCGGAACAGGATATATAGGTTCTCACACCGTAGTAGAACTACAGAACAGTGGATATGAAGTAATCATCATCGATAATTTATCAAATTCAAGTGCCGACGTTGTTGACAATATAGAGAAGGTATCCGGTATTCGTCCGGTTTTCGAGAAATTGGATTGTCTCGATTTGGAAGGTCTGGATGCTGTGTTTACTAAATATAAAGGAATTAAGGCTATCATTCACTTTGCAGCGAGCAAAGCGGTAGGAGAATCAGTGGAGAAACCGTTGCTTTATTATCGCAACAACCTCGTTTCTTTGATTAACCTTCTTGAACTGATGCCTAAACATGGAGTGGAAGGTATCGTGTTCTCTTCTTCTTGTACAGTATACGGTCAGCCGGATGAACTGCCGGTAACGGAAAAGGCTCCGATCAAGAAAGCGGAATCGCCTTATGGAAATACCAAACAAATTAATGAAGAGATTATTCGCGATACAGTAGCTTCCGGAGCTCCGATCAATGCTATCATGCTGCGTTATTTCAATCCGATTGGCGCGCATCCTACCGCATTGCTGGGTGAACTGCCGAATGGCGTTCCTCAAAACCTGATTCCTTATCTCACTCAGACTGCTATGGGTATCCGTGAGAAACTCAGCGTGTTTGGTGATGATTATGATACGCCTGACGGCTCTTGTATCCGTGACTTTATCAACGTTGTTGACTTGGCTAAAGCACACGTAATCGCTATCCGCCGTATCCTGGAAAAGGGACAGAAAGAAAAAGTGGAAGTATTCAATATCGGTACGGGACGTGGTGTTTCCGTTTTGGAATTAATCAATGGCTTTGAAAAAGCTACCGGTGTGAAATTGAATTACCAGATAGTCGGACGCCGTGCAGGTGATATCGAAAAGGTTTGGGCAAACCCTGATTTCGCAAATAATGAACTGGGTTGGAAAGCCGTAGAAACTTTGGAAGATACTTTACGTTCTGCATGGAACTGGCAACTGAAGCTTCGTGAGAGAGGTATTCAGTAAAAGAGATAAATGTTTTAATTAACATAAAAGTTTAAACAAACCGTGCATGCGGTTTGTTTAATAATTGCAAATCGACCTGAAGCTGGTTGTGAGTATGTGAATATACATAAGCAGTACTTATACCTCCCGGTATAGACAGGTGATTGCATAGTAGTTTTGTCGTGTTTTATTTTGTGTTTGTGTTGTGACGGTACTACGACGTGAGTCGTGGTACCGTTTTTTGTTCAGATTTTACTTGTGTTTTGAATTATAAAACATTTATGCCTTATTCTTTTATGATTCAAAACTATTTTGTATTTTTGTATCAAATGAATAAGAAATGAGAGTAGTATCACATAAGAAATTGAAAAGTTTCTACGAGACGAAAGGGCATGAAGATTCGCGTATTGCTTTAGAACGTTGGTATGATATAGCGGAAAAAGCAGAATGGCAGAATTTGTCTGATATAAAAGCAGACTTCCTCTCGACTGATTATGTAGGTAATCAGCACTATGTTTTCAATATCAGAGGTAACAATTATCGGTTGGTAGTGGTTATTAAATTTACGATGGGATATATTTTTATCCGTTGGGTGGGTACTCATAAAGATTACGATAAAATAGATTGTTCAACTATATAATATGAAAGATATGACCAAAATAACGAAGGAACAATATGAATTTGCATTGGCAAGGGTTGAGGAACTCCTGCCTTTGGTTGATGATAGTACTCCTGTAAATGATAAGAGAGTAGTGGAACTCTCTGTTATGTCTGATATAGTGATTGCATATGAAAAGGAACATTTTCCAATAGAAAAGCCAACCGTAGCAGAATTGATAGAACTGTCCCTTGAAGAAAAGGGAATGACGCAAAGGCAACTTGCAAGTGAAATAGGGGTTAGCCCTTCACGCGTGAATGATTATATTTCAGGCCGTTCTGAACCTACTTTAAAAATAGCTCGCATGCTTTGCCGGGTGCTGAATATACATCCTGCTGCAATGTTAGGTTTCTGAAACTTTGCCGGAACATAATTTCCGGCAAAGGGTTATTGGCCTAACGTGCCTTTAAAACAAAACGAGTTACTTTTCCAGTTTATTTCCGGCAGGGAAGATTCAGGTGCGAACAGCCCGAATACAGAAGAACCGGAACCGCTCATGGATGCATAGAGTGCTCCTTGGTTATAGAGTTCTTGCTTGATTTCTCCGATAACGGGATGCTGCGGAAAGACACTTGCCTCGAAGTCATTGATTAATGTATCCTTCCATTCTGCCACCGGACGACGGATTACCTCTTTGACCGGATATTCGGGATGATGGGGATGAATGTTCGCGAAGGCTTCGCGGGTGGAAACAAAGACGTCCGGCTTCACAATCATAATCTGATAACCTTTTAATGAAAGTTCGATTGGCGAGAAGATGTTGCCGATGCCTTCGGCGTAGACTGGTTTGTTCTTGATAAAGAAAGCACAGTCCGCTCCTAAGGTGGCGGCGTATATTTCCAGTTGCTCTTCAGATAAATTCAAATGAAACTGCTCGTTGAGTAACTTCAGCATAAAGGCGGCGTCTGACGAGCCGCCACCTAATCCGGCTCCTGAAGGAATATGCTTGTATAGATGAATCTCGACAGGGGGAAGGTGAAATTCCTTGTCCAGCAGTGAATAGGCTTTTGCGACCAGGTTGTCTTCCGGGTTGCCGGCTATCTCCATTCCATACTGGTGGAGGGTGATTTTCTTGTCTGCTTCGGAGAGACTTGCTTTGGGGAGAACGCGGATTTCGAGAGCATCCTCAAGGGCTACCGGATAGAAAACTGTTTCCAGGTTGTGATAACCGTCCGGGCGTTTCTCCGTGATGGAGAGCCCCAGGTTTATTTTGATATTCGGAAAAGCGATCATATGTACTTTTTTACGATTTACAATTTAGTGTTTACAGTGTTCCACATTGCCATTAATCATAGTTGGATAATGTGAATCGGGAGCAAAGTTAGTAAAATCTTCATTTTTCCTTATTCATTCTTCGTGATTATATTCTATCTTTGTCGTCCCGACTGGAAGAACTCTGTTATAAAGGATTCTGTCCGGTCGCAAAATAGTAAATAGTAAATTGAAAAATAGTAAATATCTTCATGGCCGAACAGAGAAAAAATACCCGCAATACAAAGTCTACTAAAGTGCAACCGGTAAATGATTATGGTCGTATCCAGCCTCAGGCGCCTGAGCTGGAAGAAGCTGTGTTGGGAGCTTTGATGATTGAGAAGGATGCCTACTCGCTAGTGAGCGAGATTCTCCGTCCCGAATCTTTTTATGAGCACCGTCACCAGTTGATTTATGCAGCTATTACCGACCTTGCCGTCAACCAGAAACCGGTGGATATTCTGACGGTAAAGGAACAGCTTAGCAAACGGGGAGATTTGGATGAGGTCGGGGGGCCGTTTTATATTACCCAGTTGAGTAGTAAGGTCGCTTCTTCGGCACATATTGAATACCATGCGCGTATCATTGCGCAGAAGTCGCTGGCACGTGAGTTGATTACGTTTACGAGCAATATCCAGAGCAAGGCTTTTGACGAGACGCTGGATGTGGATGACCTGATGCAGGAAGCGGAAGGCAAGCTTTTCGAGATTTCGCAGCAGAACATGAAGAAAGACTATACGCAGATCAATCCGGTGATTGACGAAGCTTATAAGCTGATTCAGAAGGCTGCGGCACGAACCGACGGTTTGAGCGGTCTTGAAAGTGGTTTTACGAAACTGGACAAGATGACTTCCGGCTGGCAGAATTCCGACCTTATTATTATTGCTGCCCGTCCTGCCATGGGTAAGACAGCTTTCGTGCTTTCTATGGCGAAGAATATAGCTGTTGATTATCGGAATCCGGTGGCGTTGTTCTCTCTTGAAATGAGTAACGTCCAGTTGGTGAACCGTTTGATTACGAATGTCTGCGAGATTCCGAGTGAGAAAATCAAGAGCGGACAGTTGGCGAATTACGAGTGGCAGCAGTTGGACTATAAGTTGAAGGACTTGCTGGACGCGCCGCTTTATGTGGATGATACCCCGTCTTTGTCGGTTTTCGAGCTTCGTACGAAAGCACGCCGTCTGGTGCGTGAGCATGGGGTGAGAATCATTATCATTGACTACCTTCAGTTGATGAATGCGAGCGGTATGGCATTCGGAAGCCGTCAGGAAGAGGTGAGTACCATTTCGCGTTCGTTGAAGGGATTGGCGAAGGAGTTGAATATTCCGATTATCGCGCTGTCGCAGTTGAACCGTGGTGTGGAAAGCCGTGAAGGTATCGACGGTAAGCGTCCGCAGTTGAGTGACCTTCGTGAATCGGGAGCCATCGAGCAGGATGCCGATATGGTGTGCTTTATCCACCGTCCGGAATATTATAAGATTTTCCAGGATGACAGGGGAAACGACTTGCGTGGTATGGCGGAGATTGTGATAGCCAAGCACCGTAATGGTGCGGTAGGCGAGGTGTTGCTCCGGTTTAAGGGTGAGTTTACCCGGTTCTCGAATCCGGAAGACGACATGGTTATCCCGATGCCGGGCGAGCCTGCCGGTGCCATGCTGGGTTCTAAAATGAATACAGGAGGAGCGGGTTCCGTTCCACCGCCGCCGGCGCCTGACTTTGCTCCGCAGGCGGAGAATCCGTTTGCCGCGCCGATAGGAGGGGACGGGCCGTTGCCATTCTAGCACTCCTTTTGCATTTTCTTTTGAATCCTTTTCGGTCAACCGAAAAATCTTATTAACTTTGCGAATCTTTTTGAGAAACAATAAAAAAATAATGATATGAATATCTCTTACAACTGGCTGAAAGAGTATGTCAACTTCGATTTGACGCCCGAAGAAACGGCGGCTGCGTTGACTTCTATCGGCTTGGAAACAGGTGGTGTGGAAGAAGTGCAAACCATTAAAGGTGGTTTGGAAGGTCTTGTGATCGGCGAAGTGCTGACTTGCGTGGAACACCCGAATTCCGACCATTTGCATATTACTACTGTCAATCTGGGAGAAGGCGATCCGGTGCAGATCGTTTGTGGTGCTCCGAATGTGGCTGCCGGACAAAAAGTGGTGGTAGCTACTTTGGGAACAAAACTCTATGACGGTGACGAATGTTTTACCATCAAGAAATCAAAAATCCGTGGTGTGGAATCTACCGGTATGATTTGCGCTGAAGACGAAATAGGTCTCGGTACGGATCATGCGGGCATCATCGTATTGCCGGAAACTGCTGTTCCGGGTACGCTTGCCAAGGATTATTATAATATCAAGAGCGACTATGTGCTTGAAGTGGACATCACGCCCAACCGCGCGGATGCCTGCTCACACTATGGGGTAGCCCGTGACTTGTATGCCTATCTGATTCAGAACGGTAAGCAGGCCACTTTGCAACGCCCGTCAGTGGATGACTTCAAAGTGGAAAACCACGACTTGAATATTGAAGTGAAGGTTGAAAACAGCGACGCTTGTCCGCACTATGCCGGAGTTACCGTGAAAGGGGTGACAGTGAAGGAAAGCCCGGAATGGTTGCAGAACAAACTGCGACTGATCGGTGTGCGTCCTATTAATAATGTAGTGGATATTACCAATTATATCGTTCATGCTTTCGGTCAGCCTTTGCACTGCTTCGATGCCGCCAAGATAAAAGGCAATGAGGTGATTGTAAAGACAATGCCCGAAGGAACTACGTTCGTCACACTGGATGAAGTGGAACGCAAACTGAACGAACGCGACCTGATGATCTGCAATAAGGAGGAAGGCATGTGTATTGCCGGCGTATTCGGCGGACTGGACTCCGGTTCTACGGAAGCTACGACGGATGTATTCATCGAAAGTGCTTACTTCCATCCTACATGGGTGCGTAAGACTGCACGACGTCATGGTCTGAACACGGATGCTTCTTTCCGTTTCGAGCGTGGTATCGATCCGAACGGCGTGATTTATTGCCTGAAACTGGCTGCCATGATGGTGAAAGAACTGGCAGGCGGTACGATTTCTTCTGATATTAAGGATATATATACTACTCCCGCGCAGGATTTCATCGTAGACTTGGCGTATGACAAAGTCAATTCACTGATAGGCAAAGTGATTCCGGTAGAGACAATCAAGAGCATTGTGACCAGTCTGGAAATGAAAATCACCAATGAAACGGCTGAAGGTCTGACATTGGCTGTTCCGCCTTACCGGGTAGATGTGCAGCGCGATTGTGACGTGATTGAGGATATTCTCCGTATCTACGGGTATAATAATGTGGAGATTCCGTCTACTCTGAAGTCTAGTCTGACTACGAAAGGTGAGCATGACAAATCAAATAAATTGCAGAATCTGGTGGCAGAACAGTTGGTGGGTTGCGGATTCAATGAAATACTGAACAACTCATTGACCCGTGCCGCTTACTATGACGGTTTGGAGACGTATCCGTCAAACCGCCTGGTGATGCTGCTGAATCCGTTGAGCGCGGATTTGAACGCTATGCGTCAGACTTTGTTGTTCGGTGGACTGGAAAGCATCGCTCACAACGCGAACCGTAAGAATGCCGACCTGAAATTCTTCGAATTCGGTAACTGCTATTATTTCGACGGAGACAAGAAGAATGAGGAAAAGGTATTGGCTCCTTACTCGGAAGATTATCATCTGGGCTTGTGGGTGACCGGCAAGAAGGTTTCCAACTCGTGGGCGCATGCAGACGAAAACAGTTCTGTTTATGAATTGAAGGCTTATGTGGAGAATATATTGAAACGTCTGGGACTGGATCTGCATAATCTGGTTGTAGGTAATCTGACCGATGATGTGTTTGCTGCTGCGCTTTCTGTGA